>Ga0116231_10009440_pt1 | contig 16459 bp, 16 predicted proteins | sample S1TSphgellanicum_2_FD_89695 | JGI IMG/M metagenome (GOLD analysis project Ga0116231, IMG submission 89695) | Host-associated microbial communities from peat moss isolated from Minnesota, USA - S1T2_Fd - Sphagnum magellanicum MG | ecosystem: Host-associated > Plants > Peat moss > Unclassified...
AAATATTCGACGATAAGTGAATTAAGATATTAGTTGAGATCTGGGTTTCAGGACCTCGACAGACGGACAGTTGGGATCTGGGTTTCAGGACCTCGACAGACGGACAGACGCCACCTGCGGGTTGTGCCATAGAAAAGGCCGGTTCTGCTAGCGTGTGTCTCTACGCCACCTGCGGGTTCTGCCACAGAAAAGGCCGTGTCTGTGCAGAATTGTCGTCGGACAGACAGACAGAACAAGTGAATTTATATAGTAGATTAGTCTTGAACTTTGTGCATTAAATGTTGGAGTTTCAGCATTTCGTACTGAGATTTAATAAAATGTCCTTGCTTTGTGGATACCAGTGGAAGAGGGGATAGGGTGAAAGGAGGCCCAAAGACAGGGTGAAGACAAGGTTACTTTACGGATAACTCTAATAAGTTATCTGACGTAATTTCTGATTTCCACTTTTACCAAGGGTTAAAAAGTTAAAAACAGAGTTCAAACTCCCGGAGTTACTGTGGCGGCAGCCGGGCGGCGGATGCAAACCGTCAGGCTTCGCAGCTTGGCGCATCTCTTCCAACACGTCCTTCGTTCCACTAGATGCGAACCAACCAGGTAGGGAGGCAAGAATCAGCTTGCGGCAGATGCTTTCAGGAGCGTTTCAAGACATGTTTGCATCATGTGTGCTCGCATCACATGTGTTTTTACCGTAAAATTAATGACCAGTGATGGACGGGTGGTGTCGCGGGGTGCTAGGGCACTGAACAGTGGGAGACTCGAGACCCAGAATTTGTTGCAAGAGGGTTGAGGAGAGGAGGAGGAGGAGGAGGAGAAACGGACTGTGAAAGGGACTTAGAAGAGGGTGAGAAGTCGTGTTTGAACAGGCAGACTAGATGGAGGAGGAGAAGCAGCAATCCCCGATAGACTCGCCTTGCTCGTCTTCGCTTTTGTCTTGCACACTCTCCGATTCTGTTACCAGTGATGCGGTATGGGCGGAGATCGAACTGGCAGAGAGGTGGGTGTGCCTTTCTTTGTTTTCTGGTTTTCGGAGATTGGTATTGGCTTTGAAGTGTGCGATCCATTCTGTTTCCAGTGTTTCCACTTTTTGAGATTAAAAAGGTCGAGGAATTTCCGGCTAGGGTTTCCAAAGAGCAGTGTTTTGGTGTCAGATATATGGTGAGTGCCATGTTTGAGGAGGCGGCAACTACAGCAGCAGCAACTTTGCAAACGTTGATTAACGAGACACATACAAAAGACATGACAGGGCTTTGTGCCCCAATTGAGGAGAGAGATGACCTAGAGAGGGAGAGTGAAGAGGCTCTTCAGGAAGTTGGGACATCAGAGCGTGAAGCTATGTTAGAATCAGCTGGAATGGTTTTGCTACAGGCTTACCATGCACTGGGCAGGTCTGTTAAATCAAACCGTCTGAATTAGATGCAGCTCGTGGCAAGTAACTGTACATGCAAGCTAGATTCGATGAAGAGTATGAAGCTAGGGTTTCAAGCACGGAGATCTTTCACATGTCAGGGATGTTGCGCTCAAAGGCTAGTACTTCTACAGTCATGTTGTGTGAGGATGTGGGTGACCTCTCGTTTTCCTTTTTGTGATTGTTGCAGGGTTGGTGAGTATTTTAGCAGTTTGAGAATTCTCAATGCACAAATTTCTGAGTTTCCACCATCAGTGCTCGTCGCAGGGTAATTTTTGTAAGCACAGACAAGTTAATTTTACTGTTTCATGTACTGAATTCTATGCCTTGATTTTTGGTTCTGATGACTTGGATTCATGGGGGATTATGTGCTCACAGTGCTTTGAACAGGGTTTGTCTGCAAATTTCAGCAGGTGTGTTACTGGCAGCTCGTGCTGCTCTGGAAGAGTTCCTGGCTGTGTGGGCTAGCAACAACACAAGAGAGGTGTCTAGTCCTGTGGCTGGACATTTGGGCAAGTACAGGAGTGCAGTAGTTGTATCCTCAAGCATTAATGGCAAATCAAGCAGCAGAATATTCTTGACAGAGGCAAAATTTGAAGGCATTGCTGAAATTTATGTTGTACAGGTGCTTGTGAAAGGGTTCAGGGATCCAAAATCTGCAGTAGAATGGATACAACATGCAAATTTGACTCAGGACAAGAGAATGGTAAGCAAAGATGGACTATGCTATTTTTCTGGTACTGAAATAGGGAAGATCCAACTGTGAGAGCTAGAAGGTGGATTGTTGTCTCACAGTGATATTTTTCTAACAGGAATTGCTGAAGAAAGTTCACTCAACAACAGTAACAGCCAGTACAAATGTGGCTACATCCCCTGTTGCCAGTTCTGTGTCTGCTGAAGTAGCGACTGGAAGGAATGAACCAGCAAAGTCTGATGGCTCTTTGGAGAGCAGTGAGAATTGTTCTGAAGTGAGGCTGAATGCAAATAGATCATCGCTAAGGGCAAAAACATCGGCCCTATGGAAAAGTTTCAGCCTTCCTGATGTGTTTTTCTCAATGAGGATGTTGTTAGAGCTAGCTGTGGTGCGGTTAAGTGCAGCAAGTTCATCAAGGTGGGGATATTTACCTACAGCAGTGCACAAGCACAGAGCACTTACCATAGGGGCCCTCATGTCTCTCTTCTTGTTTCTTCTTCTCAGAGAACGTCACTACTTGAGGAGGTGAAAATCTTCTCCCATTCTCTGTTGTTTAGTCTCTCCGTTATGCTTGTTTCTTCTTCTCAGAGAATGTCACTACTTGAGGAGGTGAAAATCTTCTCCCATTTCCTGTTGCTAATCTGATACCTATAGTGAGTTTCCCAGCCCAGTTTGATGTTCCAGGCTAGCAGCCCAGTTTGATGATGGCCTGGGATTGTGTTGATCTAATGCACAACAATCTACTTGATTGGGGTTTGTGTTCTGTATGCTGAATGGCAGGTTCACAATCAAGTCTTTGAGTGCAATCCAAGCAGGAGTTAGTGACTTGTGGCAGTTGGCATTTAGTATGCAGATCAATCCCTTGGCAGCTGTGCAGCCCCTCTCTGCCTCAAGGTTCTGAGTCACCATGGCAATGGGATTAGGACCGTTGTCATCCTCATTTTCTTAAATCTCTAGTAACCAAAGATTTCATTCACATGGGACAGGTAGCAGTGGAGTTAGAAAGGCAGTGTTACCATGTCTTCCAGATTTTTTTGGCTATGCTAGTTTTCATTTAAACATTCTACACTTGCCCACCATGAAACTTTAAGAGGTTCGTAATCTATTCTTAGGTACAACCCTTTCATTTAGAGATAAGGGAAGATGGTTGTTATATGATGCAAATGTTGTATCTAAAAGGTTTTAGATGATTAACAATCAATAACCACCTCAATGATTCAAATTGACATAATTCATCATATGTAAGAGCAGCTTCACCAGTCTTCAGTATGTGGCCCAGCAGAAGCAAATTGGATGAAGAAAAGTCAAAAACATGCCTGTTTGGCCCATCTAAACAGGGTCTCATACTGAGCACCATTGGAGATGCTCTAAGACTGTAAATTGAATCATGTGTCAGACATTAGGTAATTCTTTACTACTTAAAAATGGTTAAGCATTCTATAATAGTTATGATGGAGAATTGGCATTACAAATAGTTGATTTTCACAATGTTCTATTTAAGGTCATTTGTTTAAACGAAAAACCCAATTGGCTGATTATCTAGGAAGTTGAAGGAGGCCCCGGAAGATTTCTAATTACTTCTAATTACTTCTTGAGGTGGAACTCCAATAGCACAATATCTAAGCAGGACCCTTTGTTGTTATGCATAGATGCAAAGGTGACATGGAGTATATCTTGCATATTTATTTTGTGTTAAATAATTTTGAGATTGGGAAAATTAAGAACTTTTGTGCCATTCAATACACATCAAATCATGCAACAGGCAATGCCATCATGTATTTGTTCCAAGTCCCACACCCCACCTTACAAGGGTATGGTCCCAACGCAACTCGATTTCACTTTATAAGGATTCGTTAAAACTGAATAATTTGTACATTTGTTTACCATGCATTCTATGTATAGGGTAAAGCCCAAGGGGCCGGGCTTTATGCAAATAAGGGCCCTTTAGGTTTTTGAGTTTCTATCCTGTTTTTAGGAATCAAAAGCAGTGGGTTTTTTCAGGAATTTCTCAATGTAGCCAAAGTGCCAGTGAACATCCATAAGAACTTAGATAACATAGTAGAAAAAGTGAGGATCATCCCTACAAATATTTAGCCAAATCTGGCTATAAACCAGATATGAAGTGCAATTCTCAAATCATCCTTCTATATTCTTGGCTAAATAATGAAAACCAAATACGGAAACCCCATGACTTTTTTTTCAACCCAACTTTTGGCGATTTGAAACTCCCCCAAAAAAAACTTTCATTTTTAATTTCGCCTTTTGGCCAAATTTTGACAGTTAAAAAACAAAGGGCTGACCAAAAAGTGTGATAAGAAAAAAGTTTCATCACATCGAGGACATTCATCCAGACTAATGAATGGCACGTGAACAGGTAATAAAAAATGGAAATCTGGCGATCCCCGAGGGCACTTTGACTTTTGGCGATTGGAAACCCCCTAGAGAAACTTCAATTTGGAAGTTGGAATTTTTAATTTTGCCTTTTGTGCAAAATTTCGACAGTGAATAAAAAAGGCTGGTCAAAAGGCTAATAAGAAAAAAGTTTCATCACATAGAGGACATTCATCCAGATGAATGAATGGTAAGTGAATGGGTAAGAAAATCCCTATGGACCAATCAGGAGCCCATTCCAGCGACACCCCTATCCGCCTGCCATAGAATGCAATATTCTATTCCGGAACGGTGATCACACCATCGTCGTCATCGTCGTCAAGGGTAACGCCGACGGAGAAGGCGCAAAAATTTTGGCCGGAATTCTCCTCATTGCTGTGCTGATGGTGCTGCTGTTTCGAACTGCGGCGGGCGTTCCATTGAAGATTTCTCTGCGGGTTTGTGTCGAAGCTATCGTGGGGTTTTATTCTTGCAAAAGAATGTGAGTACGGCTACTTGCAGGCAATTCTGCACTATGGAGTGTGTTTCTTATGGATTTCCTTTCAGGATGCTTCCAGGCGTTCTGTTTTTCCGCTGCAGTTTTTCCTCTGTGATGTATGTATGTGGTCACGAGGTGATGATCGAAGCAAGGGGATTGATTACAAGCTTGCTCGATCGATGAAAGTGGAGACTATTTTGCGGAGTATATGAAGCTGCAGGAGGAGCAAAACGATGCAGAGCTTAAGAAACAACACAACTTTCTCTCTCCTCTCCCGCGGTATTATGTCTTTTTGTCTTTTACTGCTTTCGATGCGCTCCCGTATCCTACTGCCAAATCTATTATAGGAGTTTTATTGTTTGGCACTCACCTATCTGCACGCCAAATACACAAATTCTCATGCTATTGTTGCAAGCTGAAACGTGTATTTGTATGTATGAAGCAGCAATCTCAAGCTTCCTCAATTCACCTAATTCAAGATCAAGACCAATGCGATGTACTTTGCACACATGTAATAACATGCGAAGGATCTTTTTGGGAGACTTCATGCATGCAGCTCTCCTGAATGGAGCACTTGGTGGAAATTTGAAAGAATCTCTGAGGGAGGTAATAATCAAAGCATTCTGTCTCACTACCTGAAGCAAGGTATTATCTATGAAGCAAAGGTAGTTTGTTTTGTTTTGTTTTGTCACGTTGAGATCTCCCAAATCATGGCACTTCATGCCATGCTCTTGGAATCTTCAGAAGGCTCTAGATGAGTAGGGGGTGCATCAACTTGGTTTGAGACTGTTTGGAGCTCCAGTGTGGAAGCTATTGATTATTGAACCATTTTCTGAATGAAAACTAAACAAAATCGAAACTGAAAGCTGTTTTGGAATCTGGGGGCGTTCTTGGTGTTGTTTGAAAGCCCTTGGCAAGTCAGGAGTTTAATTCACAGTTTTCAGAGCTAAGGTGTGGAAGATTTTGTTCTTAGTGGATTTTGTTGCTGGAAATTCAAACAAATTGCAAAATTTGGGTTTGGAAGGAAAAATCAGTTGAGCCCTCAATGTGTTCACATTGCCAAATTTAGAGAGTTTCAATTCTGAAAATTGTGCACATATATATATTTATTGGAAATGTGTTTACACTTGTGCCAATGGCACAGGCTACACTAGTAGTAATGATCTTACAACCACATTCAATAAGGGCCAGAGTAACCTGTATTCCAAGACAATCTTGAGAGTTTTGACCACTTCTGGTTCTCAGATGCAGACAGCACAGCTCTCCTGTTATGGCTGATGTTTGTCTCCTGATGAACAGGAAAAAGGGAGCAGCTTGCACATCAGCTGAATGTCTGAGTGGCAAGGCAAGAAATGAGGTCAACACAATGATTGCACCTGTACAAGGCTGTAATACAGAAAAATTCATAGACTGATGATGCCAACAATTATACCAATCGAGTACACTGAAGGTACTTTCCTATCCACTCTACCCAATTCTTTGTACCTGGTAACTGGTGTCAAATCAAACCCTAGATGTTAGGACTGAGAGCCTATGTAACACATTAATGTAGCTAATATCAGTGACCTGAAACTGTCCAATTCACCATATGTCCACACAGTTGCTTGTCTTGGAGCGGACTTCGTACTATGAATTGTCCCACTGTCAGAAGGTATTTTGATGGACATAGGGTTCTTTTAACCTCTCAGTTTTGTAAGTTATAAAACTGATCCAATGAATTTCGACAAGTTTTTTCATATGCTAGGTGAGCCCTGGTGATAGCAGACGAATATGTGCTAATCAGCAATGGAGGAAACCAATTTACAAGGATCTGAAGTTCCTTGAAGATTAAGGATCATCCTGCCCATACTCCTGTTTATACTCATATTGAGTTTGAAAGAAGCTTGAATATGCAGGTTGACACCATGCTTCATGACATTTCTTTCTGTCCATACTGCTGTCCATACTCTTCTTGTGTCTGAAGAAGCTTGAACGTTTCAGGCAATGGTATCAGTGCACCATGACGAGTGCAGCATTCACAGGCTTTTGCACATACTTTCCCAGGCTGTAATTCTTGGGGCCACTTCTTCTCAATTTCATCTATTGCATGATGGATTGCTTCTTTCGCTTCCTCTGTTGCACTCTGAAGTCCATCACAACCCCACATTGAAGATCAGTTAAAATTCCTAACATCCTAGGATCCTGGAATACTCTGTGCATTTTGAGTCTGTATGTGTTGGTATTTTGTACCCTATGTGGATACTGATGTCTCTTTAAGCAAAGAAAACCAACACATTGATTGAGTGGGCTGCTGTTAAGCCAGTAATCAAACTTTTGACATCCTTTTTGGAGGCGACAACCATCAGTTGGAAAATGTCAGAGATTTATGGATTTGGTCTTACCTTAGCTGCTTCAACAAGTGGACCCCAGCATTCAACACGGTTGTATGCTTCAACATTGGAGTGAAAGTAGACCCATACAAGTGCTTCATCCAAATCTGTCATCCATAATCAATCTCAGATCATTTTAGAAACGCCATCTCTGCTTGTCATTTCTCCAGCAGCACCTAGTTCTTCTAACCACTAAAACTGACCACACAGTATGGGCACATTACTTGTTACTGTTCAACTGTGCAAGTTATTTACACTGACATTCAGAGGATATCACATGTTTTGAATGTAGTTGCAGGTGAAAATAGTTTGAATCTAAACCAGTTTCTGTGTTTGCAAAGTAACATAGCATTGATTACTAGAGTGGCTACACATGGCTATGCTTATTACCTGGGTATTCTTTGAGCAGCTCTTCATCACCATGCCTGAAAGCTTCCAGTACCTGCAAGAAAACGATGTTGTATGAACATGATATATCAAGTGTACTAAATATCCAGAGAAACTGATCAAGATCTTGTGAAGCTGATACGAAAGATGACATGTTTGAGGGAAAGACGTTGCTTGAATTTAAGATATCGTACCACAGGAAGCTCTTTCCGAAAGATGTAAAAGCGGAGGTTGGCAATGATGTTGTGCAGGAAGTTGCCTCCACTGATATGACAGTGAACATGGAGGGACATTGTTCCTTGTACCCTCTTCCATTCTGCCAGTACTTCATCTCTCTGCAACTTGCTGTACCATCCCTTGAGCTGCAACATGGCCAGGCAAGTCAACAATATAATTATATACCTTGAAAGCCACTATCTGTGATAAGAGGTTGTTTTCAGCACACAAAATAGCAGACACTGTGACAGCTGTCACTGGATCTGAGAGTAGCTATTGATACATGCCATATAATACTAAGAAGGATTTTGCCAACCTGTGCTTTGTTGATCTCTCGGGAAACAGCGAGTGTAATCTTGGATGTCACATCACTGTGGGTTAGGGTGTAGATGCGAGGAAGCCGGTCTGGATGCTCCTTATTAGATCCAAGGAAAAGCACCCTCAGCTTTGAAGCTTCGAACACAGCAGGCCCAAACAGTCTTGCTGTCTGCAGATCATATGTTGAAGATATTAAGAAACAAAGCAAGAATTGGTAGTTCATCCCCCTTGAAAACTACCTTGTGACTGAGATACTGCAATTATGTCCATAACCAGAGATTTCAGCTCAAGAGTATCCAGTCGTACTGCAGCTTAGCAAACCTTATACAGGTGAAACTTGCTTACCACAACAGGGCATGACACTCCAGATGTGAGATTTGAAGCTTTGACTGAGCTTGATTTGGCACCCAGGTAATCCTGGCTCTCCTTGTTCCAAAATTCTGACACCAGGGTTTTAGAGCTTTGCTTTGAATGCACAGAAGCTCTTCTGCAGAGTGCTGCTGCCTCTGCCCGCAACTGAGAAGCAGAAGGCCCTGAGACTGCAGCTGTGATTGAATGCTTCACTTCCTTGTGTTTGATGGCAAGTATATCGTTTGCTCTTCCTGTCAGAGATTTTGACAGGCTGCAAGCACTTGAAGATGCCATATAAATCAATTCCAGTTATCAACAAGAACTGGCACTGGATGTATGCACTAAACACACCCCAAAGGTAATAGAATCCAACCCTTTTTTTTCCTTTTTCCACTTATCACTTGCAAAACCCAAGGTCTGATTCACCACTCAAAAGCATGCTTGCAAATTATGGTACCCAACTGCTCACAACATTCATAGATTTGTGAAGCAACCAAAGGAAATTGGCTGCACCCTCCTAATCACTGCAGCAAAATAGGGCACTGTTGCTTGTTTGAGTCTGTTGGATTTCTTGGCGGTGAGTACAGTCTCGCATCAGCTTGCAAAGAGAAAATCTGTCCTGTAGTGGAAGCCTGGAAGCTTGTCAGTCCAATATAGTTCACTAGTGAGGAAGCATCAGAAATAACTGAATTGCTTCTGGTGTGGGAAGTCCGGGTAGAAATGGAGAAAATTGTACAATCGCTTGGAAATTGGAGGATGGAAAAGTTGGGTGTCTCGGCAGCTTGAGTTGGGGGGGTGGGGGCGCGGGAAAGAGGAGGAGACAGAGAGGCAGGACACGGAAGGTGGTAGACATAGTTGCGTGACAGAGTTACATAACGCGTGTTGGGGGCGGGGGTATTGCGCATTACTCACGGCTACTTTCTCCACTTTTCATTTCTCCGCAGATTTCTCCCATTCATGCGCTTCCCCCTAAGTCCAAACCTAATTCTCCGCCCAAAATTACCCCGAACGTCGTATACCTATTCCTTTTCGACGTTTTCGTTCATACTGTTTTGGTAAAAGCCCCCGGCCCCCCCCCCAGCTAAAAGCTCTCACTAAACCCTAAAAAATAGGCAAATGCTGAGTTTTGGTGTCGAGTTGTGAGGATGAGGGGTCCAGAACACGTGGTCGGCACGTTGCGGAGGATTGGTTTCGGGAAGTCCACGGCACCCCTCTCTGCGCAAATGCAGGAGAAGAAGGCGAACGGGGGGAAGCAGTAGGCTAGAGCTTTGAACGAACTAAACTCTAGGAGAGAGTTAGAGACTTTTGGACGCTTTCTTATTAAATGCCATTTGGCCACGTGGGGTATCATCTTGCTACGTGGACTTTTGTGTTGTCAACTTAGAGGAAAACCCAATTTGTACAGACAATTGAAAAGAGCTTAAAGGAGAGCTCATGGTTTGGAGAACCAAAGTGTAAGCTAGAGTTCAAGGTTGCTTGTTTTTTTGTTTTTTTTTAAATTTTAAATTTTTATTCTTGTTGTTCAAATTTTGTGAGAATGGAAGACATACTATGGATTGAGAATATTGTTAAGAGGACATGAACTTCTCATTTTTGATCAATTCTAGAGTTAACATGGTTGGTTTTGTGAATTCTCGCAAAGGGTGAGTAAAAAACTCACAAGTGCAACAATTGGTCGTTCTGCCCACAAGATGGGATGTGTTTTTTGATCCATTCTTGACCCTATGTTAACTCAACATTGTACCACAATCAACCTTTTTGGGTTGATGACTTTTGACCCTTTTTATTTTTTGGGTGTTTTTTTGCAACCTTGACCATAATACTCTCCAACCTAATTTTCCTAATTCTTTAGTTACCCTACTAACCTAGCAACAATATTGACCTACATCTTGGTCCTACCTATTAACCCCTTATTTATCATAATAGATTTTAATCATATTTGACCTCTTGATGTCAATAAATGGTATTGCACATTCAATCAACTTTTGTGATTCACAAGTATTGCATATTTAGGCAGTTATTGTTAAAAGTTAAAATAGCTGAAAATCTAATCACAAAATACAATACCCACATGTGAAAATAATGTCATTTTAAATACGCCTCAATAAGTATTACATAATTTGTGATCAAAATGCAAGCATTTTTTTCTTTTGAATTCTTATTCCTCTTTTAAATTTTTTCTTTTTTTTTTTTCTTTAAATTTTTTTAAAAAATTTTCCTTCCTTTTAAAAAAAATTATTAATTATTAATTATCATAATTAGTTTTTCACTTCTAATATTTATATTTTTTATCATCAATTTTTTCATTCAACATGCATATTTTATGCCCAACATTCAAGTATTGCATAAACCATTAAAAAAAACCAATTCACATTTTATGCTTCAAATGTGAGTATTACAAAATTAGTCTAACAAAATTATTGTTTATTTTGTGACCCCTATGCAAGTATTTCACATTGAATTTTATGTTTTTAAAATGTTTCTAGTGCAATTATGCAACATTGTAATATGTTTCAAACTTGTATTTTTTTAAAAAAATTCAACAACTTATTAATGCAATGTTGACGTTCAAGGCATGGAAAGGTCATACAAATGTGAGGTTAAAATTATAATAAGACAAAACTTCTATGAGTTGATGCAAATATCACATCTATCAAAACTTTTTTAAAATGTCCAAAAGTTTAAAAAAACATGAACTAAATGCCATTGTTTATGCTAAAGAAACTCAAATAAAATATGTATGTTTTTTCTAACCTCAAAAGATCCCATACTAAAACTACTTTCATTAGCCACCATGTCATGTGTTCGTCGATAAGTTTTTGTTGTTGTAACCATTTTAGTAACATGTTGATGAATGTAAAATTGATAGTGATACAATTGAAATTGAATGACATTGGTTACAAATTGATATTTCATAGCTATTCAAAGTCTGCATCAAACACATGATACACATAAACATAAGAAAAGAAACAAAAATAATAAATTTTTTAACATTATAAAAAACAGAAATTTTTAGAAAAATAGGGCAAAAAAACTCAATGAACTTTCTTATTCTTCAAAAAAATAGAAAAAAGGAAAACAAAACAATAAAAAGAAACAAAAATTAGAATTTTTTTTGAATTAGAAAAGCAAGAAAGAAAGGAAAACAAATGTTCAAGGGAAAAAAAACTTCTTCTACTAGAATTTAAAAAATAGAACAAACTAGAAAAACAAGAAAAAAAATTGTCTTTTCCTTTTTTTTTCTTACTTCTTTTTGCTTTTGCCCTTGTTTCACGAACCAAATTTAAATTTTAAAAAACAAGGAAAAGGGCAAAGGCATATGTGACATGACATGCATAACTAAGTGATGATGCAATAGGCGTAATGATGTGATTGAAAAGAAAAAAATAAGAAATTAAGAAAACAAGAATAAGAAGTTGTTGCAATAATAAAAGAGAAGAAAATGGTGGTGGAAAAGAAGAACAACAAATAAAGAACAAAAGAAGGGGAGAAGAAGAAAAAAAAAAACCCCCCATGACCTCCACATTTGGTTTGGTTTAGGTTAAATGATTTGGGTTCATCCCAAAACGGCCAAAACAACCTTATTCACAATTAGTGACAACATCCTTCACAAGGTGATTACTAGAAAGAATGGATTTTAACCTTTTCAAGTGCATGAAATGAAAGTGAATAATAAGGCAAGGCAAAAAATGAAATGTTGAAATGCCAAATTTCACAAGTGGAAGGAAATCTTTAAATCAATTCCCATTCCAAAAAAAAAACCACCAAGAAAAAAGACAATTGTGATGAAAAAAAAATGAAAATGAAAAATATAAAAAACAAAAAATAATTAAAAATCATGAAAACAAAAAAGAAGATTAAAAATTAACCTAAATCTATCACATGTTAATGACAATTTTTTGATATTTGACATGTAATTTGATGTAAATAATTTATTACTTAAATAATTATCTAAAACTTAACTTTGGTAATTTATTCGGTGATTGAATTTTATAATTTAATAATGGTTTGGTGAATCATCACCAATTAATCATAATTTCAATTAATGTGCATGACTCACACATAATAATTCATGAGAATTTTTTTTGTTCATATGATAATTCATGAGGAAAAAAATTACTGACATGATAATTCATGAAAAAAATCTTTACTCACATGATAATTCATGAGGAAATTCTTTGCCCACATGATAATCCATTACAAAAGTCTTTGCAAAAATTAATGTGCATGATTCAAAGTTGATGACTCATTACAAAAATCATGTTACAGATTAATGTTCATGTTGAATACATGAGCCATGTAATGTGTAAGACTTCAAAAAATTTATTGTGTAATTTTTTTTTGGTTAGTATATAAGTGAGTGTTTGGGATCTTTGAAAAACACCTTTATTTGATGAAAAACAATTGTTGTATGAATGCAAAGTTTTATAAAATAAAATTGTGAAGGGAATTGAAATTTTAATTTTGAAATTTTTTTCTATAGTTTATAAATTTGTGAAATCTATAGGAGGAGAATGGTGTGACATAATAATTATACATAGAAAATATTTATACAAATAAAAACATAAAATTTCATAACTATGTAATAAACATACATAATTTTGATCTTAAATTCGCTTGTGATCTATAGACACATTCAATGTTCATTTCAAAAAAATGTTTTATTAATTTGAAGAAGGATTCAATTCAAGGTTCAAGTTGTTTCAAATTTGTCCATAGGCTTTTGGTTTCAAAACCCTTGTCTAAAGAGGCCTTTAGAGTTAAATCCTTGTTAAATCAAAGGTAAAAATTAGAGATTTAATCTTGTGGCCACACTTATAATGTTAGGTAGCAAGAAGTCTGATGCAGATGCCTATATGGCAGGTGAAGATAACTCAAAAGTAGGAGTCAAGCCAAGTTAGCTACCACCTAATCTATAAGAAAATGTAACTTTTGGAATAAAAATTCCGTGTTAGCATACAAACTCAAAAACACACCTATACCTCATTCCTCCCATAGTGGCCTGCCTTGATCATTACATTGGGTAATGCCATGCTGCCATAACATTGCCCTACACCGCAAGGCCTTAGGTGAACCACCACCCACGTTAGTACCATGGTAAAAATCCCCAAAATCCATTTAAATTACTCATAAATTCTAGGAATATCCCATGGTTAAACTAAATCAGGGTGTCTGAGTTCAAATCTAACATTTTTTGGGCTTGATATGGCCACTAAGAGCCCTCACTCAAAAATGCTAAGGTACCAATGTGAGAGTGCTAGTTCACCCTGGCCGATGGAAACAACTAGGGCCCAATCCTTCACATGTTGGAGCTCCTATTCCGTGCTTTGTCTCATGTGTTTGTAGGAATTGGGTTGTGTGCTGAACTTGTGAAGCAAGGTTCCCTGGTTTGTGCCAAAATAGATGTGAAGTCCTACTATAGTCTGAACTCTGGAATCTGGACTTGGCAATTTGGCTCCTGCCCACCAGTTCTTTGGAGAATAGTAAGATTTCCACATTGACAAAATAAATAAATAAAAATTTCCAAAAATTAATTCATTTTTTAATTTTGAAATTATTATATTTTCCTTGATCTACTATGATATTGTCATATGAGTAATGAAATTGTATAGAGTGTAAACTATCACAATTATGATTATTTTCAACATGTCAACTTCATATTTTCACAAAAAATTGTTTCACTATTTTGCGGACTATTTAATGATGAAACTGACCATAGGTTAAGGTAATAATACCTCAGTTTTAGAGGTAAAATCCTACAAATATAGTTACAACTAAATCTCTTGATAAGATCTGGCATTTTGGGAATGAGTTTTTCTTTTGTGTAATTTAAGAATAGAAAAATGGCATTTGCTAGTTTTAGTTTGGACTATGCATTGAAAAAGGATTTGCCACAACATCTTTTGATAAATTTTTGTACCCTACTTATCTTTGGTTATAATGGAAAGACAAGTAGAGGATTGTAGAGGCATGTTTGTACTGTGGAATTGGGCCAGGTAGGTACCACACAAGAATCTGATGAAAATATGTGAGAATATATCATTTGTTGGAATTGAATCCTCAAAACTAATTAGTTATTCAACAAACATGTGTTGAAGTGGCCAAGGTACTGCTGCAGTATTCCACAAAGTATTAGCCAAATGGGTCTACTTTCTTTCCTTTTTAAGTGCAAATTATTTGTGCAACCTTGGGTTTTCCTCTTTCTGTTTTACTCCAGAAAGATCCGTAACTTGCCAATTTGATAGATTTCCAGCCACTCTCATAATTGCAGAATCAGCTGCCAGAGTCAATCCAGTCCTTTCCTACCTCCATGCTCTAGTTTATGACCTACCTACAGACCTTTGCTGCAGAATAGCCCCTGGGGTGCACATTTCTGACTAAGAATTCTTCACTAGGCTCAGCCTTACCCCAGTGAGCTATTAGGAGGGAGAGTCCACCCCCTAAGGCCATGCTCTCTACATACAAAAGAGTCATAATGACCTTGCAGGTGAGAATTCTGTTTTGTGAATTGGCATTGTGTAGGACAAGTGTTTTGTGTTGCAAAAACACCCCAGCTCCAGGGTGAGCATTCTGTTTTGTGAAACACCTCTGTGTAGGACAAACCCATACTAAACACAATTTCTCACTGTACTGGCAGGCCTGCCATTGTATTGGCCTGCCTTAAATCATTACACCATGTAATGCCCTGCTGCCAGGGCATTACCCTACACTTGTTTCCTCAAAAATTGCAAAGGATGAAGAAGGCAGAAAGGATCCCTTCTTGAAACAGCAACTGCACCCAACTTGCAGGCACATTTTACTCTGCAGGAATGCACCCGGAGACAGACAGAGTTTGTGTGCAAACAGGACAAATGTTTTTTCATTCATATGAAATCTCCTCAGAGAATCTGTCAATAACAAAAATGCTTTTGTATTCTGATGAAAATCTCCACCTGCAAGGAGCATGCTTACCATTAGGGTAAACTCTACACCCAATTCATTGCAATAAATGGGAGGCATTACTGCATCATGACTAGTAAGAGGTGACTTGTTGTCAACAGACACAGAACTTGAAATTGTTGTTGCATTGCCTGTCAAAAAGCAGAAATTTCAAAAAAGAGGAAATTTGTACCATGAAAAAGAAGAACATGTAACAGCAGACTTCTTCCCATGCACTGCTGCAGACAGAAGAATCCTTTGTTCAGGCATTTTGGTTGGTACTACCACCACATCCACCACCACCTACAAGCAAGATTGAGATGGAACAATTGTGAGAAGTACATTGTCAACAAGCACTTTCAATCTGTGGGGGACATACTTGTTGCATGGCTGCTGATGTGTGGCACTGGTCCTCTAAACTTCAGAAATGGATCCAGGGTTGGTACTTTTTCTCTGTCTCTCACACATAGCTCCCCCCCCACACACACACAGTCGAGACCCTGGCCAACTGCAACTATTCTGGTATTCCAACTAGCTGCTTTTTGTTGTTAGAATAGAGCATCAGTTCCTGCTTGACGAGATGGCTGTGTGGTAACCAGCAGATCAAGAGATTACACTCACAAGACGTGGGATCCCAATCCTAACCAGCAGCAGAACCAGAGATGGGAGCCAAACCCTAAGTAGCAGCCGTAGAAGAGGAGAAGTGCCGGAGTCGCCCGAGTGTTTTGGACACGAGGATGTAGAGACCAGAACAAGTAGTGTTGCCACTACTCCTTGCAAGTCAAGGAGGAGAAAAGATTGGCCATCACAGGAGTCCGAGTTATGGCATTTATCATCACTCGCGCCCGACGTGTGGCCGCGATTGTCCAAGTCAAAACATTACAACCCTCTCAATGTTTGTCGTAAGCTGAAGGCTTGGAAGCGCATGGCTT
>Ga0116231_10009441_pt1 | contig 16458 bp, 9 predicted proteins | sample S1TSphgellanicum_2_FD_89695 | JGI IMG/M metagenome (GOLD analysis project Ga0116231, IMG submission 89695) | Host-associated microbial communities from peat moss isolated from Minnesota, USA - S1T2_Fd - Sphagnum magellanicum MG | ecosystem: Host-associated > Plants > Peat moss > Unclassified...
GATTTCAGTTGTCATCTCAATGGTCGAGATCTTTTGGTTAACTTGTCCACAACCCAATCGTAGTCCCATGACCTAAATTCAATCACCATTGAAAAAGAAAACTAAAATAAAATATTTAGACTATTAAAAATAACAACTTGATTTTGTCACCATTTCAATAGCCAAGATTTTTTAGTCAATTTGTCCATAGCCTAGTTGTAGTCCCACAACCTAAATTCAGTTGCCAATGAAAAAAATTGAAATAAAATATTTGGACCGTTCAAAATAGTGGCCTAATTTCAGTCACCATCTTGATAGCTAAATTTTTTTGTTCAACTTGTCCACAACTTGGTCGTAGTTTCATAGTTTCGTGATTTAAATTTGGTTGTTAATGGAAAAAAATAAAAATAAAAATTGGACCATTAAAACTAATGACTTGATTTCGGTTGCCATTTCAACAACCAAGGTTTTTCAATTGACCTATCCATAGCCTAGTTGCAATTTCACGACCTAAATTTGGTCGCCATCAATAAAAATTGAAATGAAATATTGAAATAAAATATTTGGATGGTTAAAACTAGCAACCTAATTCAGTTGCCATTTCAATGACCAAGATTTTTTCATTGACCTATCCACGCCCTAGTCGTTGTCCCGTGACTTAAATTTGATACTAGGGGAAAAAATAAAAATAAAAATTGGATTGTTCAAACTAGCGATTTGATTTTAATCACCATCTCAATGGCCAAGACTTTTTGATTGATCTGTCCACACCTTAGTTGCAATCTCGCAACCTAAATTCGGTCACCAAAAAAAAAGAAAAAATTGAATTTTTTAAAAAACTTTTAAAACTATTGATTTGATTTTGGTCACCATCTCAATGGCCAAGATTTTTTAGTCGACCTGTCCACACCTTGGTGACAGTCACACGACTTAAATTTGATCACCATTGAAAAAAATAATTGAAAAAAAAATTTGGACCATAAAAATTAATGACCATATTTCGTTCACCATCTCAATGGCCAAGATTTTTTAGTTGACCTGTCCACACCTTGGTCGCAGTCACATGACTTAAATTCGATCTCCATTGAAAAAAAAATTTGGACCATCAAAATTAATGACCATATTTCGTTCGCCATCTCAATGGCCAAGATTTTTTAGTCCACCTGTCCACACCTTGGTCACAATCACACGACTTAAATTTGATCTCCATTGAAAAAAATAATTGAAAAAAAATTTGGACCATCAAAATTAATGACCATATTTCGTTCGCCATCTCAATGGCCAAGATTATTCTGTTGACTTGTCCACACCCTGGTTGTAGTCCAATGACCTTAATTAGGTCACCAGCAACAAAAAAAACTAAAAATATAGTTTGGATTATTAAAAATAACGACTTGATTTTTGTCACCATTTCAATAGCCAAGATTTTTTCAGTTGACTTGTCCACACTTTAATCATAGTCTAGTGACCTAAATTTTGTTGCTAGCGAAAAAAAACCCTTAAATTATTTTTGGATCGTTAAAAATAATGACTTGATTTCGATCACCATTTCAACAGCTAAATTGTTTTGGTTGACTTGTCCACATTCTGGTCAGAGTCTAACAATGAAAATCTAATCCTTTGCAAAGAAAAACCAAAAAAAAAACAAAAAAAAATTGAAAAAAACTCTAGGTTGTTAAAAAATAACATGATGGTTTTGCTAATGATGTCAATGGCCAAAATGTTTCAATTAACACATTGAAAACCCATTGAAGATTTGAATTATTACTTGTCATGAGGGATTGAAAGATAGACCCACTTTTCTATTAGAAATATTTTGATTAATATAAATCGCACATCATGTTGGACTTAACAACCTTGCCATCCATCCATCCTTCATCCCTCATCCATTCATGCATCCTTCATTCATGTACATTTTTTTAATATGATAGGTTAGTTAATAGTGAACTTATAGTCAAACCTTATCCATTTTTCTCTTCTCTCCAAACCCTATGCCCATTCACTATTGTTCTTTTAAAGCCTCTTATAGAGCCAATATATGACCAACTCAAGGTTTTAAAGTTGTCTAGGAGTTGGTTCACCCAATGTTGATAAAAGAAGAGGCATTAAGTCTAGGCAAAAAATGGGTGATGAATATTGTAATGAAATGAAATTTTGGTCTACTAATGCCAATGAGGTGCTGCGGCATGCACCCAAAAAGTAGAGGTTTTTTCCTTTTGGGAGGGGAGTGAGGTTTTAGAGAATTTTAAAACTTTGATGTTCCCAATAGCTCACCACACTATCCCATAGTCTTTGCCCAAAGTTGAATAACCTATACAATTAGGCTAAAGGGAAGCACATCTATTGTTATGTTTTGGAAGTGCAAATTTTTATATTATGGGTGAGGTTTTTCAAACTTCAAAGTTTCAAATTATTTTTCAAATAATTTGAAATGCACCACAAAATTACTTAATAGAGCTAACAATAGGTGACCCATAGACTGTGGTTCCAATGAATATTGGTTGAATATTGGTGTTTCACTTTCAATCATATTTGAAGGCATGCTAATTTCAGACCCATTACACCTTCATAGGCCTTTGGGTATAGAAAACACTAGAAATGAGATGCCTTTCACTCACCAAATGAAAATATTGTCTAATATATTTGTTGGGTATCAATTTAAGGGGGGTATTGAAAGGAAATTTGTTTGCCTCCTTCTTGTGTATGAACATGCATTACACATCCAATTTATTTGATTGAATAAATGGCAAAAATAAAACCTAGCAATTGAAAGGAAATAAATAAAAAATTGAATATTTACAACAAAGTTGAAAACCAAATTTATAATCTTTGATGTATATATGGAACTTCAAATTTCATTGAAGGAAAAACAACCATCCTTCTTATGTGTAGGCTACATTATCTCATTACCTAAATTTCTTGGTTCACCATTTTTAACATAGCTTAATAAATCCTCATAATATGGTGGGTGTTAGGTGCTAGGCCTACCTTCACTCTAGGTCCCAAAAATGACCAACTAGTTATCATCCTCATGAATGTCATTTAGAAGCAGCAACTTGTTTGTTTTTTTGGAGAGGAGAAATTAAGTAGTTAGAAGTAAATTATGTTAGTTCATTGAGATAGAAGAACAAACAATGTGCCTTTTTTTTTTGTCTTGTGGCCATGTCCTTCTCTCCCTAACTTTCTTCCTTATAATGTTTGTGTACCTACACAAGATGCCTCCACCTCTACGGCCATTTCATTTGCTCTTTGGCTTGTTGTCATCTCCTTTTCCCTCTAGTTTTTTTCCATCTTTTTATTTCCCTTTAGCTTTACCTACTTTTATTATACTAAAGTTCTTCAAAATTTATACTCAACTTGCCATAAACCCAACAGAGGCATATATGTTTTCGAAATGAAAGATAAAAAATTTTCCAATTTATTTTCTTGTGTTTTTGTAGAAAATTGTCATATTTTTAAAAGAGATTTTAGGCAGACCTATTTTTTGGTCTAATTTATCATGCTTGGACCCATACATTGGAAGTGGTGTGTACAATTGATCTTGAAATATTATTATTATTATTATTTTGTGTGAACTAAAACATATTTAAAAATTGAATAAAGAGAAAAAATAACTGTAAAATTTTACCAAAACCTTTGTAGAAGTGATCAAAAGGAAAACAAAGTTCTAGTGTGGGACAAAATACTATAAGAATAAAAATTACATTTTTATTTGTGATTGAAATTTTTAAAAAAGAAGATAAGAAAAAAAAATCTAAAATCCATCTTAATTTGTTATTGCAAGCTTTGTAGAAGTGATTGCAGGGAAAGAGCCTTTGGGGACTAGAAGATACTTTTTTGTTTTTTAATCTTTCTTAACAATCCAAATAATTCACATTACAACTTAAAGAAACCATTTTACTTATGGTAGCTTGTGTAAAACACTTTTGGTTGCAAATACAAATAAAATTTTAATTCATTTATCATGTCAATTGTTGATGGAAAAAAAAAACATTTATGGAATATCTTCAATCATAGTTGTAATTCATTATTTACATGTATTTTCTTTCAACTACATGTCCAAATATGTAGATCACATCTTACAACTTTCAGTCACATATAGAATGCTTTCTGTTTTAAATAAACTTAGATGTCAATATAGTTCTTTTGGTTGTTTTGAGAAGGTTTCCAATTCCAAATTAAAAAACTCAGTTTTAGTCTTCACACATCAATCTTGTGTCTACATTGGCAGATGAAACAACACATCCAATATGACAATAGTAAATTACCTTGTCAAATTTCATCAAAGGCTTTCCAAATTCAAATCATGTGCATGTGTTTTCATTTTTACACCTCCTCCTTAAAAGTGGGAGGGATCTTATGCCTAAAAGTCGGTGTAATTTCCCTTTAGGGAGTAGGCCTAAGATTTCATCTCTTTGTTGAGAGTACACACGGATACAAGGTGGCCTCTAAATACACTAGGACATTTCTTTGATTGCTTTAGGATATGGAAGAGATATGAAAAAAATATGAAATGTAAGCTAAAGCCTAAGGCCTTAATGGAATGAAGGCCCATCCGAGGCAGAGTTGGGTGTAGGCCTGAATTTGGTAAAACCTATTACTGAGGGCTTTATTCAACATAAAAACATGTTACAAATTTTTAAGCAAACATTACATTTTTCAAAACACCTAGCCTTCATGGATGAAAGGTTATGCTAAGTATGGTGCCCTCCAACTACATTAAATGTTTTGGAGTGGGTTTTTATGCTTTTAAAAAAGTGAAGATAATTAAGAAGTGAAAAAATGAAAAGATCACTAACTTTTGTGATGATGGGAAAAGAAGATACATGAGAAGGTTGTGGAATAAGGTGGATATAATTTCATTGAGTTCTGCATGCAAGGGACTCAATATATATTTTTAAAGATCTATGGAAAATTGCTTATGTAAGGATCATGGTTGTGATGTTGATCACAAATGTTGGGTGTTTATAGTTAGATCAGAATATCAATCCTTGTGTGATCACTTTTTTCAATCTTAGCAATAAAACTTTGGGGGCAGATGGATTGTACATAATTTGAAATGCATGCTGAATTTTACCTCTGCTATGTATTTGATTATATTTGAGGCCTTAGTGCTAGCCTTTTTTTTTCTTGGTGAAACATCGCCAAAAAGTGATGGACAAAAATGGCTCACGAAATTCATTAAAGGAATTTTTAAAAAATAAAAAGAAAATCACCATATTGTGGTAGAAGGATAGAGATTGCTTGCCATTTCATGCATAGCTCGTAAGGCCTCTCGCCTATAGTGATCATGTCATACAATATCCGTATTGTCACATTAGCACTAGTAGAGCTGTTGAATCTAGGTTAATTGTTAGGAAATTATCGTTGGATTTAGGTTAATTGCTAGGAACATGACCATTGGATCTAAGTTAATTGCTACAAACCTGACCATTGGATCTATGGTTATCACCAACAAGTTTCGATAGGTTGCATGGCATCATTGCCACACATTGCATAGTGATAAGTCCGACTCCTAGGTCTCGTACATTAACAAGTTAATAGTATACTAAGTGTAGTGAGCATTCATTGTTGCAACTTGGAAGTGCTTTCATCGCTTTTCACTCCATCTTGTGAGTTGTGACTTGAGTGTAATTAGTGGGCTTCATAATCAAAAGTTTAGAGGGCTAGGATTTGGGGAAGATAATAATTTATAAGTATGGGTTTTTAGTGCAACTGCTTGAAGGTGAAGTGAAGGTGCTAATGCTTTCTCTTTCATTCGTTCATTCCCTCCCTCCTGGTTGATTTTGTTTTTGTAATGCATTGTGTCACATGTTTGCTTTAAGGTTACAAACTTGAAGCTTTACATATTTAAGTTCACTTAGAATTCTGTTCTTGATTTAAACTTTGTTCAAGCTTTGTTTTTGGTCAATGAAATAGTGCATCACATGCTTGTTTGAGGGTTTAATAAGGTTTAAGGTTTGCTAGGTTTTAGGTTTAAGGTTTAAAGTCTAAACAAATGGAATTAGGATCATGCATAAACCATAATCCAAATCCAAGCTTTTTTTCTTGATTGAACTTTATTCAAGCTCTATTATTGGTCAATGTACACTGCATCACATGCTTGCTTTAAGGTTTGGCATGTTTTCGGTTTAGGGTTTAGACAAAAGGAATCTAGAATATTGTGCACAATCTAAATCCAAGTTTTTGCCAAGCTCAATTTACATTTTTGTTTTGCATATTTGTGGTGTTTTTCCCATACTTGTGCATTGTTTAATTCTGTTGAAGAATGCACATTTAACATTCATTTTGCACAATTGAGTCTAAGAAGACAATTGATTAAAAGCTATGAAAATAAGGGATATTTTGTAGTGTGGCAACATGCTTTGCTTTTGACAAAACTTTGGAGGTTGGAGTTTTATAATGCACAATGCACATAAATCAATAGTTCACATTCAATGGTTCACAAACTTGATTTGTTTGTGTTTTTCAACCTCCCTTTGTTTTTTTTTTGGTAAATAAGTATATTTGATTGAAAGGCTTGAATGGCACCTATAGAAAGGACACAAAAAGACATTATGTTGTTTGACTTCTTTAAGTCTAGCAGGAAGCATGACGACACTTGTCCTCTTGTGCTCCTTCCTAAACCTAAACCCATCCCATTTTCTACAACAAGTTCAAGTGGCAATAAGGTTGAGTCAAATTCTGATTCAATCGTAGTAATATTGCAATGCAATTTGTTTGTCCTAATGGATTGCCCACTTATGTTGCCTCTATGGCAAATGTTTTAGAGATCCATGTTAATACATAGGAGGAGGAATTAAAATTGCCTCCATTTAAAAAACTTAAAAAAAACTATGACATATCATGAAAGTGTTGAGATCTATGGGCTACTCAATTCCCATGGGCAAAAATATTGAGAAATGAAACTAGAGGTGATTATTAGAAGAAAAGTTGAAAAAAACAATTATCATTTACAACTATATTCTAGTTCCAAAAGACATTTACTACTAAAAATTATTTAGTTGCATTAAACAAGTTCCATAAGACATTAGCTGCAAGTGTGGATGACGTCAACAATCAACAAAATATTTCACCATTTGTATATTATTGTATGCCATCCATATATTACCATATAAATTAACAACTTACATAATGACATGTGGCAAATGAAAAAGGTTTGAAACAAAATGATTTTAAAAATAGATGGCGGATCTTTATTGTTTATTTTTAATGGTGACACATGGCATAATACTAATATGCCATGTGGCATTTTTGAAATTTGGTCAAAATAAATTATAATCAATATTTAAGTGGGTAGGTGGGACTAGGAAGGTAGGTTGGACTAGATAGGTAGGTAGGTAGGTAGGTAGGTAGGAAGGTAAATATTTGTAATTTCTTTTGGGTTTAACCTTTAGGGTTAAACTCCTTAAAAGGTTAAACTCTTTTGATTGGCTCATCCCAATTGATGTGTGTTTTTTATGTGAAAGTGTATGACAAAGCCTCCTCATTATATAGTTATCAAAATGGAAGTGGAGGACAAAACATATTGGATAAAATTGAAGTTGCAACTAAAAAATTTATCTCATATCTTTGTCGTCCTTTTTAATTTTGTAAATTATATAACTACGTATATATGTAACTAACTAACTATTTAATAAGCTAAATAATTATTAATTAACACATATATAATAATCAATTAACTAAGTCATTTAGTGATAAATTATTAATTCATATTCCATACATAGAAAAATAAATGACTGAAATTATAACTGATTATCCAAATTATTATTTATTAGTTTTTGTTAATATTTTTAAAATTTAAAAATGAATAACTAGAATATTAACCAATTAATAATTAGTATCTAAATAATCAGTAATTAATATTTGAATAATAAAAAATTAACATAATAGTTATACATTATTAATTAATAGTTCAGAAATTAAAAAATGAAAGATCAAAATACTACATAAATATTAATTAATTAAAAAATTTATTAAATATGAGCTGTTAATTAAATTTTATAAATAATAAAATATCAAAGAATTAATAAATAATTTATTTAAATTATAAAAAGTTCTTGAATAATAATAATAATATTGACTAATTAATAATTATTAACTAACCAATTAACTAATGAATTAGTTATAAATGATCAATGAATAGTTCATAAATATATTAAAAATAACCATAATTTTATTACATTAACCATTATGAATTAAATAATAATAAACTAATTAGGTAGTTATAAATAATTTATTAATAGTTCATATAGAAAAAAAAACTAATATATTGAATACTAGTGAAACATTAATTATAAATACTAAAATGAATTATTAATTATCAATTAATTAAAAATAATTGTAACTAATTAATAAAAAGGTAGCTTATGTTTAGTAGGTAGGTAACCTAGGGTTGAAAGGTAGGTAAACATATAAGTTGATAAGTTGATAAGCTAGGTTAAGTAGGTAAAAAAACATTTATAGGTAGGTAGGTAGGTATTTATAAATACACCAATAGAAACATAACCCATTATACCCCTAATAGAACTTAGTAAAAGAACACATACTTTTCAAAAGTTTTCTAATACACCTATGTATACCACTAAGGGCTATCATGACACCTTAGTAATGTGACTAAGTTTGGTCACCTTAAGCTCTACATGCTTCTACTTGAGGAAGACCTAATTAAGTTGATGTACAAAGGTCTCAAGTCCATCTTAGAGCAAAGCACACCCTTGACAAATATTAGATGGCATTAGAAAGACATGAATACAAGAAACCGAAACTTTGCTCATTTGCAACTATCGAGACATACGGGCATGATCATGGATGAGAAAGTCATTAGTTGCAAATGTAGTTGTAGCATAGTTGCAAGAATGGTCAAAGGTGCAAAATAGTTGTCGAAACAATTAAAGTTGGTTGCAAGTGACAATTAGTTGCATGTAGTTGGAAATGCAATGGTTGCATTTTGGGAGATTTCTTCTAGTGTTCATTATGTGAAATGCTTGGTACGTTCATTTGTTAGGGCAAGGATGTGATTGTAGGGCCCAATGCTAACACTTTTGAAAATAATGTCGGGGGAAACAAGGGTAATTCGAGATATGTCACACTTGGGCAAGAAATAGGGAGAATGATATGTTGATAAAAATTGCAATCATGCAAAGAATGAGGTTGTTTACTTTAAGAAGAGCCACCTCATAATTGCTAAACAAGTTCAAGGAGGGGTTAAAGGGGAGCAAGGTAAAAAATAGTAATAATTTACTACGATTTTGCACTTATTATAATAAGGCTGGATATTATAATAGGGTTGCATATTTTATGGAATGTTAAAACATGTTGGATTAGCATGTTCAATCTAGCAAAATGGGTGGTGGAAATGTATATGCCATTATTGCCAAAGATGCCTGAAGATAGTCCATCAATAATGTTTACCAAAGTCAACTTTGAGCTTCTTTGTGACATAAACCTTCACATCTCTTTTTATTGTTTGTTGCCCATGTTGGAAACTATCCATGCATTGATCAAGTTTACATAGAAGAAAGATGTCTTTGTATGCAATTATGTTACAACCATAAAGATTTGCGAACGTCAGTTTTATTTTCAGTATGTGGATTCAAAAACAAAATATGTTTACGATATTTTCAAAGACTTCTAAAGCTTGATTGCTTGCAATCATAGCAATGTGCATTTGAAGTAGAAGATCAGTTCACTAAACCTCAATACCCCTAGCAATGAGTATTTGGCCTTTGATTTATCAAGTTACACATTTTGGGCTACATGTGTAAATGCCACCAATGAAAAGGTTCAAGTGACTTTAGAGGTCTTCATTAATTTAGTGGAAGATGTAAAGTGATCATGCTTAGGTTGTTTGTTTCCCATTCTTCTTGTGTCTTTATGTTTTTGTGTTGCTTATTTATTTATTTATCTTTTGGAATGTGGTTTTGTTGTTTTTTTTGTTTTTTGTTTATATTCGATTTGTGAGGTTGTGACATTCCTTGCAATTGCAATAGAATCTTTCATTCGTGAGTTAACTACAAGGTTTCCAGCATCCCATTTGATGAATGTTATGGGCATTTGTTATTTGCAATATTGGCTTCAAGGTGATGCTAAAAAGAATTTCAATCAACATCTATTGTTGATTAAGGTGCATTATTGTTCCAAGAAGCCATTGGAACTTGTCAAAACTTCAAAGGCAAGTTTACCTTTTGTTGTAGATAAGATTTTACTTAGCAATTTTGTTTACAAGTGTTTTTAACATGTAGTCTAGTATTTTTAAGATCATTATGCAATCTAAAGTTGTTGTTAGGGAGGCACCATTTCATGTTAATCCATTAGCTCAATTTTGGTAAATTTTGGAAACTTCCTGCATTTTATGGCATTTTTCCCCCACATTTTTTCAAATTGGCAAAAATTGCAATTGTATAAGTGTTGGGGTTAGTGAAATGTGAACGGACATTTTCCACCCTTTTTTTCTTGAAATCTAAATTGAAAAACCACCTCAATGAACATTTGAATATTGTTGTGATAATGTATTTTAAAACTTTTTTCAATTTGAATATTTTTCCATATGACACATGAATATTGGAAGGAGCAGAAGCTTAAACGAGCATTGGATTAAACTCCACTATGGGATTTGGGTAGGGTTTGTTGTTCCAATCCCATCATCAGTGGGCCATTATCTCTAATTCTCAATGGTGACATCTAATGGCTGAAGTTGGGTCATTCTGTCATTTAGAAGTTAGGATTTAAAAATTGCCATGGTTGTTTAATGTTTTTTTTATGTGTTAATATTGCTCTCAAGTTTTCATCTAGTGTCAAGCTCTATCTTTTTGTTTATTTTCCTTTGATTTGATGTCTACTTCTCTTTGCTTCTATATGTTTCTATTTACCTTTGTCTATTTTTACTTATTTCTATTTGCCTCTTTCTACTTTTATCTACCTTTATTTGCTTATGTTTACCTCTATATATTTTATTTGCCTCTCTTTGCTTTTGTTTGTTTTTGTCTAGTGTTTACCTTTGTTTGCTTTTGTTTACTTTTGTCTGCCTTTGTCTAGTGTCTGCCTTAGTCTACTTCAATCTACCTCTCTTTGCTTGGGTCTACCTCTAAAGTTTCAGTATAGACTTTTTTTGTTTCTAAGTTCTAAGTCGTGTTGATTCATTAATTCTTTGGTTGTGTTTTGACTCTTGGGTCTCTACTCAAATTGTGTATTTTTTGTTTCCATGTGTGTCCACTATTTTCAACTCTTGTATGTTGGAAGTTTGGAACTTGGGTCCATTAGGATATGTGTTTGTATTGTATGTGTGTGTGTAATTAGTGTATGTTAGTGTTGTTTGTGGGTATGTCATTGTCCAACATCTTATGTGTTCTTGGCTTTGATTGTGATAGAATCACTAACAATGACTAAGCCTCAAGACCACACACAATAGTGATCACATACTATGTCTAAGAAATTTTCATGGCCAAATTAGGTGCATCGCCAATTAGGTGCATAGTTCAGAGGTTTTGAAGCTATATGTCCTACTTTCATTTTGTAATTAGCACTAGATTTTGCTACTATAACATTGGACATTTCACCAAGTTTTTATGAAATATTTCTCTTTCACATAGCCATTTTTCAATTTATTGAAGCTTTAGATTGCCATAGATTGCACTGTTAAACATTTAAATATTACCAAATATGCACAAAATTTAGCTTAATAGAAGCCACCTGTTCGAAATTTCAGGAACCTTAAAAAAAAAACGCTGCTCAGTGTAGTCTGTTTACATGGTGTTGCGTGCACCTGCTCGTCTGACTGAGTCATATGTGTTCTATGAGGTGTATTGTGTAAAGGATTTAAGGGCAACATTGCTACAGGGGTCTATTGGCCCTGGGTGTTGGAGTCCATCTATGGAGAACAGAAATGCAAGCAATCATGTACTATAAGGCCAGTGTGGTAGGGTGACAAAATGTCCTCATCAGGCCTGAAGAGTGCCATAATGACATGCTGATTTTTAATCTAGCTATAAATAGTAAGGAATTTAGAAGAAAGAGAAATAGTACTATAACGATAGTTCAATCATGAACAGACCTTATAACAAATCTCCTTCCTTGCAATCTGTGTTTGCAATTGGATGGAGTTTTCACTTGGCTTTGTTGGCGTCTTCCCCTCGTATTGCATAGTCCAAATGCACAGATTGGAGCAGAATAGATTTAGTGTAGTAATGTGTAAGTGTCAACAACCTTGCACATTCATATTGTGGTTCCTGACTTTTGAACCACTTGAAAAAATAATTTCCTAATCATGATGTTGTATTGTTGTGGTAGAGGTGGTGAGGCTCCATTTCCAACTAACTTGTGTCTGGCAGTTTATACTTTATATTTCACATTTGGGTCCTACATTATTGTGGACTTCTATGAGGTAGTCAACAGAGCTTTCGGTTACACCACATTGAACAATAATTTACTCTTTTTGAGCTCTCAATAATTTGTTGTTGTTTCTTCAAAACACCAACCTTATCCAGCAGGCAGTGGGCACACCAGTAACTTGACAAATTTCTGGATGACATTTGATTGATGTCAGCTCTGAAATTTTGGATGTCCCAAAGGTCCTTGTTCCTAAGTACCAGACTCATGGATTTCAACCCGTGAATTAATAAAATCCCAAGCTAAAATTTGTGCAGTCATTTAAGCCACAGCCCATTTTTCATATGAAACTAGAACATTAAAGATATCTCTAAAATGACCCCCTTTTGGGCCTTTCTTTCATCCCTTAACCCCTCTTTCAACCTCTAAACACTGTTGTTTGTGAAGTAATGAAATTGTATTAAATATGGGTACAAAATGCGGAAACTGAAGATTAAAAGCACAAGGTTTAAGAAATTTTGTAATTACAATACACTCAGTAATAGCAGGGATTGGTGGAAAGTAATCAGGGTAAAACTCAAATTTGGTGCTAATCTGAGTTTCAGTCACCCTTTAAGCCCAATGCCCAATGTATTTTTTTTTTCAAGGTTTTTGAAAAATCTCACCCCCTTCATGACCAAACAGGGATACTGGAGTTGTGTTTTCCATACTTTGTGGATATCTCTATTGTGCCATCTTTCCTGCAAAGAGTGGTATCCCTGGGTGCAAAGTGAAGAAGTATTTTGCATCAAGAATTAGAGGGGAGTATGTATGTCTTCCAAGCTTCAAAACTTTAAACAGCATTTTGAGAGAAGTTGCTTCAAAGCTCAACCTTCTCAAAAGGAGGGAGAACTGTCCTTTTTCCAAGGAATTTCTCTTAAAGGTCTGCTTTGTATAGTTGCTTATGAGGAGCTGACAAGCTGGGTTTTGTTTGCTCTGCCCCTCCATTAATGTACTTGAGCTCATTGGGTAGTGGCTGGCTCTGCACGTTATTGCGAAGTTCAAACCAGCAAGAGTTAAGATAGGAAATGTCCCATGAACTCCCAAACAAATGAACTCATAGTTCACATGAACACGTTATAACACCTGGTGATTGGTTGTTCCTCAAAATGTGGGACCAAATGAAAACTACATTGTCATCTCTCCCTTGGAAGGGAGCCAATTAACCATTTTGTGTAGAGTAAGCACTAAGTAACTCACTAGAGTGCACAGGTTCCTGTGCTCTTGTTGATTACCATGAATAGTTGGGGCGTGCGAGGTACATTTACATAACTAGGGTTTTTGCCTAATAATGTGCTGCCACATTAGCAAGACACTCCCTACAGTCAGTTATGGATCTTCTACCAGTTCTTTACATTTATCTTTCCGGCGGGCTGCTATGGAAATAAAGATAATGCACAGCCGTAGGGAATTCCTGCAAAAAAGAAGCTAGGACCCCAAAACTCAGCAACTTGGGAGCCAGGAGCTCGAAATAGGAGCTGGATTTTCCTTGAATACAAACCAAGGGACGACCTGGAGCGGCGTAAACGTCGCAGAAAGCGTGCTTGGTACCAATCTCACGTTCAATAGAATCTAGCTGGATCATATGTATTTAACGATAAACTTGGTCACTGTTACAGCTGCCGATTGTCAGTTTCTGAAAAGATTCATATGGGACCCATGTTCCGTGACTCATTTTTCGAACGAATTCCTTGCAAATTGATCTATGTTTATGGCCTCGCTCGGTCTTACCCGCGTTGTTTTAAACCGTTTTCTCGTCTTTCTGGATTCGTACTTAGACAGCTGCTTGGTGATACAACAGTCTCGAGTAGTTGCACTACGATTGTCTCCTTCTTGTGTTTTATGTTAGTGTGCAGCTTTTGAATTGGATTTCGTCCGAGGGTGGACATGATCTCGATCATATAGACTGCAGTAGTGAGATGCGAATTCTTGGAGTTTTCTTGAGCTCGGTTTTCTTGATCAAGGAATAATCAACGTCTAGTCCTAGCTCGATCACACGGTTTTGATCTGCTGTGCTCTGCTAGCTGTTCTTAGTTATATTCAAGAGTTAATAGTCATGAAGAACGGGGGTATTCTTCAGGCTCCGTTGGTGAAGGATAAAAAACCTCGACGTGTCAGGTGTGGGTGGAGCTGTTGTGTCTTCTTTTGCCAGTTCGTGTGCTTGCTTCTGGTGATTTTTGTCCTAGCTGTGGGCATAGCGGCTTTGATAATCTGGTTAGTCCTGCACCCTCATGCCCCTCAATTCACCCTAGAAAGTGCCCAGATTCCTATATTGCAAGTTATACAACCGGCGACGCAGAATCAAACTTCAGGAGCAGCTACGGTGAATGCCGATGTAATTTTCAGCGTTCAGGCCACAAATTCCAACAGGAAGATCAGCATTTATTACGAGGTGATCACCGTCTATATTTCATTCAGCGGGACACAAATTGGAAAAACGCAAGTGCCAGCGTTCTTTGCTGGGCATCAGAACACCACCCTTCTGGTAGCGGAGGTGAAGGCGCAGAGTGTTCCAGTGCAGTCGTCAGTGAGCACATTGCTGCAGTCTCAAATCAGTCAAAACCACATCTCTCTCCAAGCTCTTGTTGATGTCAAAGCGAAACTGAAGATAGGGAGGTACAAGTCCTTCTCGTTTTGGGTGGACACGCGATGTACTCTTGTTGTGACACCACCGTCAGGCAACATCACTGGACATCTCCAATCGCACAGTTGCCATATGGTACTATAATCAAAAGCATGATCATATCCACCACAACATAACTGCCATATTCGTTCTCCGGAGCCGTACTAGGCCCCAGATTTTCGTCTTTCACATGACATCCTGTGCAGAATAAGATGATTAGAAACAGCATAGCGAATTCATATACTGTAGACTGATACACAGTTCATGATGTTCTTACCACAACGACTGCCTGAAGTTGTACACCAGTCCAACTAATACTCAAAGGTTCACACAGGCACAAAAACCTGGTACAGAAACATTTCACAGGTTAGATAGACCAAGATTCGGTGATGTACTTCGTGTTCACAGTTCAAGAGAAATTAGGATTCTCAGTCTTCTTCGAGAAATCTAGATATTACTCCTGCTTTGCTCGAGGTGTTGGAATTTTGTTGCAGCGAATCACAAGAGTGATTTAATGAATTCTTTAAAACTCTGGAATATTGGTAATGTTTCCTGGCAGCTCTGATCTCGTTCCCTAAAAAAAAAAGTGGATACTCAAGTTGTTTCTCAAATGCTTATTCGGATTCTTCGGGTCGACAAGACATATCTCTTTCTGTGCCATGAATATCTCACAAGTGTCAAGAATTGGTTATGAAATTTAGTCGGTTCGTCTCTCTGTTGCCGTTTTCTCAACTTCAAGGTTGGGCTTTATCTACAGGGGAGGGCCCCGCTGTCAGGAATTATGATGTGAGAACCGAGGGCGGAGAACCCGAGCTCCATGCCATAATTCCCTGAACTGTCCTGAACTGGCTAATTACTGGACAATGATTTAGACAAGAAGAATTCTTGACCCCAACTGCTCTTCCATTATATTCTCAACAGTGTTTGCAGGCCGTAATCCTGCGCTGATCATATCCAGCCTCCAGGCTTGGGAAACCTTTGGCGCATATCACAAACTGGATGATTGAATAACTAGGGTGATCTTGGGTTGGGGAAGCGGAGCATTAAGGATTGCGTTTGATGATTGATCTTGAAGAAGTGTCATCAATGAATCATAAGATTCATGCTCAATTTGTATAATTCATGAGTCTATGGAATCAATAGACCGGCTAATCTCATTCTCATATCTTCAGCAAATCTCGGCAGGTCCAGCTGCAAAAAATATAACGAGATCATCCTCATCGTGAATTGCAACACTATTGCAACAATTTACGTCAACTACCACATGTATCTGCAAGTGTACATACTTTCGATCGAGGGTAGTTGCAAGTGCCCTATGCATATGCATATGGATAAATTCTCTTTTAAGTGTTTTTCATATGCAACTCAAAAGTAATATATTGTTTATAAGTTTTTAATAGACAGATCATGCAGGAGTTGGTCAGATCAAAACAACCAAAAAAAAAAAAAAAAAAAGAACTTCCCAAACGACTGTTACAAACAACTTCCCC
>Ga0116231_10009442_pt1 | contig 16456 bp, 15 predicted proteins | sample S1TSphgellanicum_2_FD_89695 | JGI IMG/M metagenome (GOLD analysis project Ga0116231, IMG submission 89695) | Host-associated microbial communities from peat moss isolated from Minnesota, USA - S1T2_Fd - Sphagnum magellanicum MG | ecosystem: Host-associated > Plants > Peat moss > Unclassified...
CTAAATTATATCAAAAATATATTTAATTTAGTTGAAAATTTAAGCGAATAAATTCGCTTGAGTCGCTTATATCTCAGGTCTAAAGACACTGAGTTTTACGCCTACCATACTTTCCTATAAATTTGTTACCGTTGATTCTTTATGATTACCAACACTTTAACTTTGAACCTAGATACGGTTTATCTCACAGATGAGCAATTTTATCAACTTTGTCAAAATAACCGCGACTTAAAGTTTGAAAAAACAGCAGACCATAAATTAGTTGTTATATCACCCACTGGAGGAACTACTGGAAACCGCAATGCTAAGCTAATTCAACAGTTAGCAAATTGGTCAGATACAGATGGAACTGGTATTGGTTTCGACTCCTCTACTTGTTTTCATCTACCTAATGGTGCATTTCTCTCACCTGATGCTGCTTGGATTAGACTATCTCGATGGAATTCTCTGACTTGGGAACAACAGCAGAAATTTCCACCGATTTGTCCCGACTAGAAAGGTAACTTCATCTTGCTTGAGGATGATTTTAAAAATTCTGAATTAAAAAAAATCTCATTCTTCAGAGGTATGGCAAATTCATGATGATTCTTGTTATCATATTATTAATAATGGAAGTGTGACCAAAAATAATTATGTATAGGCGCACTTCTATTATCAAGAATATCGACGGGTAAGTCAATATTCCTCATCCCTAAGACATAGATTTGCAAAATTTAAACCCCTATTTTTTAGGTTTAAGTAACAAATAAAACAACTGTCCATTACTTACAGTCAAACCAGCGCGATCGCCTGCTATTTTTCCAGTTCCCAAGAAATAATCAACTCTTCCTGGTCCTTTAATTGCTCCTCCGGTATCTTGGTCAAGGACATAACGGCTAACAGTTTGATATGCAATTTTATGTGTCTGGTCAACATAGGGAAAAGCTGCGCGGATAAAAGCTAAAGCGCCAGGAGGCATCAGTGATTTGTCTGTAGCAATAGAACGTTCTGCTGTCAGTGGTTGGCCGAGAGAACCCATCGCTGGAGAGCCATGGTTTTCTTGGAAGAAGACAAAACTGCGATCGCGGGGGATATAAATATTCAGTTCTTGGGGATGTTTATGGAAATAATCCAGAATTATTGGCATAGTAACGCCTTTTGCTGGTAATTTACCATCTTTAATCAGTTCATGTCCTACACTGTTATATGTATAAGCAGTATTACCCGCGTAACCAATGCTTGTTTGACTGCCATCATTGAGTTGAAGTCTGGCTGAACCTTCGATTTGAATTAAATAGGGTTCTAGGCGATCGCGGAACCAAAAAATTTCCAATCCGCTTAATTTACCTTTTTCACCTTGTAAACCATCTACACCTTCTAACTCCCGACGTGTCGGGTGGGGTAAAGACCAAGCGGATAAATTGGGGGGAAGACGATAGACAGGATAGCGGAATTCTTGGGTAGGAGTACGACTGGCAAGGTAAAGTGGTTCATAATAAGCCGTAAAGAGAACTTTTCCTTGAGCGTCTTCTCCGACTGATTGGTAAAATACAAATTCCTTAGCGATCGCCGATTGGAGTTCGGTCGCAGAATTGGTTGATTGGAGGAGTTGTTGAAATCTTTGTAAACTAGCGTCAACGCGATCGCGGGTAATTCCAACTATCGGATAATTATGATAAACACTCACAGCTTGCTTCGACTGTAAATAACGCCGACTATATTCAACAGCTGTAAATAATGCTTTGCGATCACCGAAGGTGGGCGTTGCGCCATCGCGCTGATAAATCATCTCATCCAAACAGGAAGCATCTTGTTGACAACAAGTAATAGGTGTTCTAGGGATCAGAATTGGTGATGTTTTTGCTAAAGAACTTATCCCATAACTTGGTAAACTCCATTTTCCCATCCGACATACAATTGGACTCAGTTCCTGTTTGTGGATTGGCTCTATTCCCCCCAAACAAATCAACAAAAACACAGGTAAACCAACACCAAAATTCTCCAATATCTTCTTCATCACAACAATTTGTCTTTACCCTACACCCTACACCCTAATTACTCATTCATATTGTGATATGTCGCAACTGCTGAAGGCGATATCCGGTTTAAGTAACGGAAAATCCAATATTTGAAAATAGTGTCTAAAATCACAGGGAATGTAGCAATAAATAAGAAGATAAAAGCGTGATTTCCTGCTAATCCCCAATGGTGTGCTATCCCTTCCAGAACAACTTCCCAACCATGAGGAGAGTGAAAACCAACAAACATATCTGTAAATAGAATAATCACAAATGCTTTAGCGCTATCACTTAATCCATAAACTAAATTGTCCAAGAAAGTTTTTAGAGCTGAAATAGAAGACTTACTAAAGCTTAAAATTAAAATGAAAGACCCTACAGAAAAAATATCTGCAAATACATTCTTAATAGCTGAGGAACTTTCATGGCGGAACTCCTCAGCTAACTCTTCCGCTTTTTCCTTCATCTTTTCGACAACTTTTTCCGATGAGAGCTGAGGAGAATTAGTAATCATAGCATTAAATTTGATTTCTTCGGCAAATAATTGTAATTCTGCTAAAGCTTCTTCTCTCATTTCATCATTGATAAATATTTCTGTTGTTTCTGGATTCCTGAATCTTTCCAATAAGGGACTAACGATAAAAGCCTTTGATATTTGGTGAGTTAATAAAGGAACTATAATCAGGATCAAAATAAATCTTACAGATGTACTTGTGATTTTTCGTGACTGACGGAAGCTGTTGATTACTTCTTTTTCTGAATTGGGGTTTAATTCTACCTGTAGACGATTAATAGTACTCCAAATTGAGCGGGGTAAAACTTCTGTGCTATCAATTTTCAGGTTTTTTGGTTGAGATGAATTTTTGTTTAGTGGTATAGATGATATCGTTTGCGAGATCGTTGTATCCATTTTGTTGGATAACTTGGGATTGACCAAATCTGATGTGGCTGTATGTTCAATGGATTTGTTATATTTAGAAGTAACTTGGTCAATAAATTGTAGCTTTTCTAAAACTACAGCCAAACTGGGATATTCAATCTCTAATTTTTTCGCAACTTTTTGTTTAGATTCACTATCAGCCCATTGACTAGCTTTGAATTCTGTTAAACGCATCCGTACAGTTCTCAAAAGCGCATCTAGTTGTTTGTCAAAATACTGCATAACAGTACTGCTATGTATACCAGCACCAATGCTGATTTCACCACCACTGAAGTGTTCGTCTTCTATTTCCTTCACCTTTAATGCTGCTTTGTAAGCTTCATCAAGAGAGCGTTCTGGAGTACGCAAATACCATTTATAGCCGTCCAAGAGAAATGAGTATACTTTTTGTCCAAGTGCTGAGACGTTCATATGGAGAATCATATATTAGTTTACGAGATATAATAACAAACCTCAAGGGAGTAAATAGTTTGTGATTTCTGATTCTGTTTGGATTGTTGGTAATAGTCGTAATGGAAAAACAACTCGTTTAGCAGCACAGTTTTGTCAATGGTTACAGACTGGTAGACAAGATGAAGTATTATCTTATACGAAAAGTCCAGGGGATAAAATTGTTCAACCAATTAAAGAACCAACCAATTTAAGAGAGACAGACAAGTTAAAAGTTTTAATCCTAGCAGCGAATGATGATAATCGCCGGGATCTGAGTGATGTTCTGCTAAATATGACTGGGGGAAAGTATCCCATTCGCGCCAAGACAATGCTGGGTTTTTTGCAAGATGAAGTAATTCTCTTTTGGCCGTTGTTAATCCAGTCATTGGGTTTAAAAGCTCAGTTTCCGGTGCGATTACGCCCAGAAACTGAGCAGGAATTAGCTACAAGGCTGTGGCGATCGCATCTAAATCCAGATATTCTGCGCCGGGCGGGAGTGAATGAATACCGTTTAGTCAGGCGGATTTTAGACATATGGCAGTTGGCTGCTTATAGCGGTGTACCCAGCATTGAAATTGACGATATTTTGCAAAGTGGTTTCCAGGGAAATCCCACGAGTCTGTCAGCAGAATTTTTGGCTGGTTTAATCCTCGATTGGCGTAATTGGTGTTTAGAGAAGGGATTCTTGACCTATGGGATGATTACGGAACTTTATCATCACCATTTACTTACGAATAGCAATTATCAACAACATTTAATCCAGCGCTATCACACAGTAGTAGCCGACGATGTAGATGATTATCCAGCGATCGCCCATCATCTATTTGAGTTTCTGCTAGATCGTGGCGCTGTAGGAATATTTAGCTATAATCCTCAAGGCGCTATCAGATGGGGATTGGGAGCTGACCCAAATCACTTGGGAAATCTGGCTCAGCGCAGTCATGTTGAGGATTTAACTAGCTTACCACCAGATAGTTTAGCTGCACAACTCACAGAACCAATGCTGGAAATGGTGACTCAACCTATGTTGATGTTAAGCTTACCAGAATCCGTGCGTTTAATCGAAACAACTTCTCGCTCTCAATTACTGCGCCAAACAGCAATGGAAATTGTCCAAGCGGTACAAGCGGGAGTAGTAAAACCAGAGGAAATCGCGATTATTGCACCTGGTTTGGATGCGATCGCCCGTTACACTCTGAAAGAAATCCTCACCAAACAGAATATTCCTGTAGAATCTTTGAACGAACAACGCCCACTGATTACTTCGCCTATTATCAGGGGATTACTCACTTTACTAGCTTTAGTTTATCCAGGTTTAGGAAGGTTAATCGACAGAGATGCAGTTGCGGAAATGTTGGTTGTCTTGAGTCAAAAACAGCAGAAAGCTGAAATTGACCCTGTAAGAGCTGGATTGATCGCAGATTATTGTTTTGTTCCCCACCCAGAACATCCACATTTATTACCAGTGATCAGTTTTGAGCGCTGGGACCGTATAGGATACGTAGCGAGTAAAGCTTATAGTGAAATATTGCAGTGGATCGAACAACAGCGCCTCCAAAAAGAAAACCGCGTGATTCCCAATCCTATATTTCTGTTATATCTAGCGATTCAAGAGTTAATTTGTCAGTCCAGCAATCCACCCTATGAACAACTAGCAGCACTACGGGAATTATTAGAAACGGCTCAACACTATTGGGAAGTTGACACTAGGTTAAACCAGATTGATGCGCCTAATCTTAATCTAACTATCCCACCTGCTAACCAATCAAAAACCATCAGCGAATTTATCCAACTCCTCCAACGAGGTACGATTACAGCTAATCCCTACCCTGTTCAAACTATTGGTGGTCAAAGAAATTCCGTCACCTTAGCCACAATCTTCCAATATCGTGCTAGTAGAAGATTTCACCGTTGGCATTTTTGGCTAGATGCTGGTTCACCTCTGTGGGCGAAAGGTGGTGCGGCGACTTTATTTGGCGCTCCGCTGTTCTTACAAGAAAGATTGGGAGAACCTTGGACTCCAGCAGATGAACAATTAGCTGAGGAGGAGCGATTAAAGAAAATTATTGCAGATTTACTTTGTCGTGTAGCGGAAAAAGTTTATCTATGTCATAGCGAGTTAGCAGTAAATGGACAAGAACAAACAGGTCCCATGCTTCCCCTAGTTCATGGGATAATAAATGTGGAATAATTTCTTAGCAATGTTCTGGGTTTATGGAAGATAATTTAGACCAAGCCCTAGAAGTAGATGTCCTCGCAGCCTCTTTATCACTGGAGCGTCAAGATTCAGGTGATATCTTAGAAATGTTGGCTCGCAAGTTACAAGGCTCTTTACCCCAAAATACTCAAGTAAAGCGCAATTTACTCGGTTTGGGGGCGATTCAGTCAATCACCCTCTGCTTTGATGATTATCATTATCAAATTAGTCGAGAGCGTTATGGCGCGATCGTGGCTAGAACTATTAAACTAATTCGTGGTGTCAGTATTAAAACCACAGAAATTTCTACACACCAATGGAGTCAACAAGTAGCTCAAGCACTAGCTGATAAGGCTACTAATAATGCTCAATTCAATCAAGCTCTAAATAAATTTATCTTGGGCTAGGAAATCTTTAATATGGGATTATGGGAAATAGCTCATCGTCGATTAGATGCACAAAAGCGGACTACCACCAAAAGTGGCAAGTCATTTTTTACCAGTGATTTAAGTACTAATGAATATTTACTCACCCGTGAAGCTGGTTGTGAGCCGATTGGTTTGGTGATTGGGACTAGTTTCTACAAGGTGGGATTTTATGGTTATTTCCGAGGTTATCGCGGTAAAACTGGCGAAATCGCAGCTTTGACCCATGCGCAAATAACGGCGCGGGAATTAGCTATGAGTCGAATGCAGTCAGAAGCAGCGATATTGGGCGCTCAAGGGATTATTGGTGTCCGCTTACATCGGAAAACAAAAGGTTGGAATATTGGCATAGTGGAGTTTACGGCTATAGGGACTGCGATTCGGATTCCAGAACTTCCACCCACAGACAAGCCATTTACTAGTAACTTGAGTGGACAGGAATTTTGGCAATTGCGACAAGCAGGATATTCCCCTGTGGGTTTAGTCTTCGGCGCTTGTTCTTATTATGTCCATAGCGATCGCACTACCCGCGCCCTGATGAATTCTACTATCTGGAGTCTTGTGTTTGGTAAATCTAGACGGAATCAAGAATTAACCCAATTGACCCAAGGTCTGCAAGATGCTCGCGAATTAGCTATTATGCGCCTGACAGACGAAATCAGTCAATTGAATGCTACAGGCGCAGTGGGAATGCAAATTGAGCAGCGAGAAGAAGTGATTACTTACGATCCCACCGCCCAAATTAGTTTTTTCTTGGGTTTATTTTTGTCAGGAGTGTTTGTAGCTTTATTCATATCAATTGCTACTAGTAATTCTATTGGTTCATTACTAAGTATTGGACTATGTGTTATTACTGGATGTTTGCTATATGGAATCAAAATCTGGAAAATCATTATGTCTTCTACTGGTCCTTTTCGTGACCTCTTAATCAGCTTTATCGCCATTGGGACTGCAATTGTTGAGGACAAAGTACCAACCAAAAACCCAGTTAGTCAAACAATGATTTTTTACCCCCTTGCTCAACCATGACAAATTCACCATCCAGACCGGAAAACAATCCCGCGATCGCTGCTGACCTCCCAGAACATGCTCGCGAACGCATGACAATGATGCAAAGAGGTGGTAAGCAGAGTAATTTGTTTACTAGCGACCTATCTGTAAATGAGTTTCTGTTAATTAAAGAAGCAGGATTTGAGCCATTGGGCTTAGTTGTGGGTTGTTCCATGTATCACATTGGTTTCCAATGGGCGGGGATTAACCAAAGTATGGAAATGACAGTGCTGACCCAGGCGATGTACCATGCGCGGGAATTAGCCATGAGTCGGATGATGGAAGAAGCGGAAGCTTTGTCAGCAGATGGAATTGTGGGGGTACGTCTTACCGCCAAGCATATGACATGGGAACCAAATATGGCGGAATTTGTTGCTATTGGTACAGCCGTCAGAGCAACTGATGCCAAAGTTACCTATCGCACAGTTACAGGTAAACCTTTTAGTAGTGACCTGTCTGGACAAGATTTCTGGACTTTATTGCGCGCAGGTTACCGTCCTTTAGGGTTAGTCATGGGTAATTGTGTTTATCATGTGGCTTATCAAGGTTTGGGACAATGGTTTAAAAATATTGGCAAAAATGTGGAAATGACCAATTTCACCCAAGCTTTATATGATGCGCGGGAATTAGCAATGGAAAGAATGCAAGCGGAAGCATCAACATTACAAGCGGAGGGAATTATTGGGGCGAATATCCATGAAAATCAATATTCTTGGAGTACTCATGTGATTGAGTTTTTTGCTCTAGGAACAGCGGTTACTCCTACCCGTAGCGACCACCATATTCCTACACCTCAATTGACTCTCTCCTTAAATGACTCTCCAGCGATAATCAATGCGATCGCTCCTCCACCTGTATCTGCTCATTAGCGGTCAATTCCGAGAACAAAAGTTATTAAAATATATTTAAGTAGGGAAATTCAAACCAACATCCAAGGATCAAAACAAATGGGAATATTCGGTTTTGGTAAAAAGCTAACTCTACCTTCTCCTGAACAAGCGTTACCAGGGAGATCCGAGTCTATGCGTGTCAAAAATACTCACTACGTTAATGGTAATCCGATCAAACCCCCTTTTCCAGCAGGATTAGACACGGTAATATTTGGTTTAGGCTGTTTTTGGGGTGCTGAACGTAAATTTTGGCAAGTTGAGGGAGTCTATACTACTGCTGTTGGTTACGCTGCTGGATATACTCCAAATCCTACATATGAAGAAGTATGCTCTGGATTAACAGGTCATAATGAAGTTGTATTAGTTGTATTTGACCCCAAAGTAGTCAGTTATTCCCAACTGTTAAAAGTTTTTTGGGAGAGCCATAATCCCACTCAAGGAATGCGTCAAGGAAATGATAGCGGGACTCAATACCGTTCGGGAATATATGTCTCTTCGGCTGAACAAAAGCAGTTATCAGAAGCATCCAAGCAGGTTTATCAAGAAGCTTTAAAAAAATCAGGTTATGGCGAGATTACCACAGAAATCTTAGACGCACCTGAATTTTACTACGCTGAAGAGTACCATCAACAATATTTAGCCAAAAATCCTGGAGGATATTGTGGTCTCGGAGGGACAAATGTGAGTTGTCCGATAGGTATTACCCAAGAAGTTTCAGTTAATTGAACCTCCTAACTCTGAATCTCTGTGGGATTAAATAATTATCAAGGAGACTACCATGTTTCGTCTAACTCAAACTCTGCAAAATTTATTTCTGCGTTTTGAAGGTTTTTTTGGTGTTCTGGGGAAAAGTCTGTTTAGTCTTGCTGGAAATTTCTTAGGCTTTTTTGCCAAAATTTTCGGACTGACTCAGCCTAGTTACTTTTTAGAAGATAACACAGAAGTCACCAGACAAACTCAGGATAAAACTCTTGATATTCCTTCTACTACTCGTCGTCGGAATAATCTTAAAATGGACGATTTCTACTTGAATATGGCGCGTCAAGTAGAGAAGAAATAGAGAAGCTTATAATTTAGTTAACGGTTGACTGTTGACTGTTAACCGTTAACTTTCCCTATGCTAGAGTAAAAGCAAAAACAGGATCTTGTGTCAGCATTTTGGTGACAAGATTTGACTCAATATTCAATCTAGATGGAGAAGTAAGTTGATTGAGCACAGCCAACATACTAAATTCCTCACTTTGAAATCCCTGTTGTTGAGCAAATTCTTTTGCTTCCTCAACATGCTCAAATTCGTTATCACTAAATGGGCGCTCTGTTAAACTTGATATTCTCTGACGGACTAGACGATATTTAGGAAATATATCTTCCACCCGTTCTCTACCTGCTTTGGTGGGCATATCAGAGGTAATCCAAACTCCCCCATAGGTTTGTAAAATCTCTCGTACATTGCTAAAGACTTGTTGCTTTTCTGTAAATGTTAGGTAGGGTAATAATCCCTCACAAAGAATAGTAACAGGTTGATCGGGTTGGAAGTAATGTTTGAGAACTAGGAAATCCAGGCTGTTAGTCGCGTTGATTTCTAAAAGGTGTAAATTGGGGCGATCGCCAATCAACTGCTTAATCAACGGCTGTTTTTGTTGAATCATTCCTGGTAAATCACTCTCAATAAAAGTGATTGCGGGGTCTTGTGTAGCGATCATCCCTCGTGGTAATAAGCCAGAAGCAAGTTCCAAAATTTGCGTTCCCAGAAATCTGGCTCTCACTTGCTCAATAGTTTTATAACGCCCTTCTATCAGCGCTGCTAATCCGATGGTTCCGACTTGTTCTTCCTGCTGGTAATTCCAAATTTGATTGGCTCTAGTGAGTGCATTTGTCAGTTCAGCAATTTCTTTACTATAAGGAATGTCACTAAATTGCCTAGCATAAGCGACTAGTATGGCTGTGGGACTGATTTTATCAAAGTCTTTAACTGTCTGGTTAATCATGATCCTGACCAAACTGAATGTTAATGAGACAACCCGCGCAGCAATACATGTTTGCCAACGGGTTCATCCATCATAGACTTTTATTTGTACTCTAAAATCTAACTTAAGTGTAGTTGCTATGAAAATCTCATCCAAATTGGTTGCTAGTTTTGTTGGTGTATCCACATTAACAAGTCTTGTTGGTATAGTTGCGATTATCCAGAGCCAAAAAATTGCTGAGACTCTAGCGATCGCCGAAGCGGAAAATGTGGCTCAAGTCATTGCCACTTCAATAGGGTACAGGCTTGGGCTTATCTATTAGCTACAATATCATCACAGACAAACATCATGGGAAGATTTGGTGTGAATCTGCAGTCGGTGAGGGGAGCAAATTTGTGGTGCAAATACCAGTTAACCAACCTAAATAGATTGATCAATGCCCAATTGAACCTATAATAAAATATATCCCCCTTGTCAGAGCCATGACCACTGTAATCAGCCACTCCCTAACTTTGGAAGAGTTTCTTAAGCTACCAGAAACAAAACCTAGTAGTGAATACATTAACGGTGAAGTTATCCAAAAGCCTATGCCAAAAGGGAAGCATAGTCGGTTACAGTTAAAGCTATGTAATAGTATTAATAATGTTACGGAAAACTTCCATGTTGCTTATGCTTTTCCAGAACTGCGATGTAGTTTTGGGATGCGTTCAATTGTACCTGATGTAGCAATTTTCAACTGGTCGCGCATTCCCTTTGCAGCTGATGGGGAAATAGCCAATGATTTTCTCCTTTATCCAGATTGGACAATAGAAATTTTGTCCCCAGCGCAAAGTTCAAATCGATTGACTGGTAATATTCTCTATTGCTTAAGTTATGGTTGTCAATTAGGTTGGTTAGTAGATATAGAAGACCATTCCATTTTGATATTCCGTCCAAATCAGCAACCAGAACTTTTACAAGCTGATGAGCAATTACCTGGATTACTAGGAATAGAATTAGAGCTAACTGTCGCCCAGGTATTTAGTTGGCTGAAAATGGTTGTTTAAATTACTATAAAGTAGTAGATGCAGATTTAGAAATCAAATTTTGACAAACAGGAAGCTGAATCTTAAATTCTGTTCCCTGTCCAATCTCTGAGGAAAACTCTAATTTGCCACTATGTCGTTTTACTATAATTTGATAACTAATGGATAATCCTAATCCTGTTCCTTTCCCCACTGGTTTAGTGGTAAAAAAGGGGTCGAATACTTTTGATTTTGTATCTTTTTCCATACCTAATCCATTGTCTATAATATCCACAAAAACACAACTATTATCTATCATCCTAGTCCGAATAGTAATTGTGGGAATAAAGTTTTTTTGCTGATGAATAACAGCTTCCTCTATAGCATCTATAGCATTGTTCAATATATTCATAAATACTTGGTTTAATTGTCCTGGTGAACATTCCACTAGTGGTAAATTACCATATTCTCTATTGATCGCAATATTAGACCTATACTCATTTCCATGCAAACGATGTTGCAAAATTAGTAATGTATCTTCAAGCCCTTCGTGGATATCAACTGATTTAATTTCTGCTTCATCTAACCGGGAAAAATTGCGTAGAGAAAGTACGATGTTTCGAATGCGATCGCTACCAACCTGCATGGAATTGATCAATCTAGGTAAATCTGTCATCACAAACTCCAAGTCAAATTGCTCTATTGCTATTTGAATTTCCTCTACTCTCTGGGGATAGTAATGCTGGAATAACTGGACTAACTTTAATAAGCCTTCAGTATACTCCTCTAGATAGTTGAGATTACCATAGATAAAATTCACTGGATTATTGATCTCGTGCGCAATTCCCGCTACCAGTTGTCCCAAACTAGACATTTTTTCACTGTGAATCAATTGCGTTTGGGCTTGTTGCAATTCTTTCAATGTTTGTTGTAAATGCTGCGTTTGGCTTTTTAGCTGTAATTCCGATTGTCGCAGTTCAGCTTCAGCTTGTTTGCGTTGGGTAATATCAGTATGAGAACCTGCCATCCGGTATGGTTTATCCCAAACATCCCGCAACAGGGTGGCTCGACAAAGTATCCAGAGATAGTGTCCTTGACGATGTTGCAGACGGTATTCTAGTTCACAAGCGGCTAATTCTCCCTGAAAATATGCTTGAAAGGTTGTCAAAACTCGATCTTGGTCATCTGGATGTAACCGCTGTTGCCATTCTTGAAAATGATTGGGGAAATCATTTTCTCCATAGCCCAACATTTCCCTCCACCGATTCGAGAAAAAGACTTCATTTGTTTCTAAGTTCCAGTCCCATAACCCATCGTTTGACCCAATGATTGCAAGTGCAAAACTAGAATTGGTTTTACCAAAATCTTTATAAGGATTAACTTGTAAAACCTGAAAGCACTCATGAACTGATTGATAATTTAAGGGAATTGTCCAACCTTCTGATTTTGCGGCGATCGCTGCTGGATGATTTTTGGGTAATTTCAGCAGAGCGATCGTTACAAGTTCTGCTAATTCGCTGGGAGTTTTTTGGGTGACTGCAAAAGGCCATTCAGGATACAAGCGGGTACTTAAAGCAAAGAGAAACTTTTCTCCATACTGTGTCTGCTGATTGATAATTTTAAAAGTTGTTAAGTCAATTTTTCCTTCCAGCGCCATCTGTTCTAATATATTAGTCGAGATAGTTCCCACATCCGCCTTACCTTGTTGAATAGCATATACAACAGCATCATGACTATTAGCAAACTCCAGACTTTGCAAATCTCGGTAAGGATTGATACCTACTTCCACAATTTCTCGCCAAGCTGAACGCCAACCCCCAAAAGAATGTTCTGCAGCAGCGATCAAACGTTTACCTCGTAAATCAGCTAGGGTAAGAATGTGCTCACAATTGGAATGACAAAAAATCACCCCACCAAACATAGTATAAGCGCGTCCCATCCGCAATTGTTTTAAGGTCGCTAGACTGGTTATTCCGTAGCGAGTTTCAAATTCTACATATATACCCGGACTGGCAATGATAAACTCCACAGCATTTTGTTCAATAGCTACCTCTATCTGGGTAAAATCCAAGGGAACAATCATGAAGCGATATTCATGTATTTCCGAGGTCAAATAATCTGCTGTTTTCTCCCAGGTATTGAGCGTATACTCTGTGTTTCGATGTACTAAAACACCAATCCGAATTAGGCTTTGCATAACTTACTATCAGCTAGATAAATATATATTTTTCAGCTTTAATTGAGTGTTTTAATCGCCAGCATGTATGTAAATTACCACATGGCTTACTATGTGACTAATTTTTGGTAATGTAACCTTATCTTTACAAAAGATACTATCATAAGTCTATCGAAATATGTGACTTATTGCATTGATTGGCTCCCGACTCCCAACTACAAAATAGCAGCTACAGATGTAGGGACAATGTTTTATTCTGAATCAAGAATTGCATAATTTACTCTGAGCTAGATCAATAGCCAAGTATTTATATATGGATATATGGAACTTAATTTATCGGGATGTGATTTTTAGTTAACTTATCACTGATCCTGTCTTCTTTTATTGCTAGAATCATCTAGCACCCAAGTAATCGACTTATCTAAGTAGTATAAATCTAGCAATGGCTACATTAATTCCCTCATTTCATCACTGTGCGATGAGAATGACACCAGGTGAAAGGAGATTAGGACAGAGATTAGAGGAAAAATTACCAGATGAGTGTCTGCTATGGTATGACGTTCCTATAGCACCGCATAGGTTACACCCCGATTTTATCATTTTACATCCTGGTCGAGGCTTGTTCATTCTGGAAGTCAAAGACTGGAAAATTGATCAGATTCAGAAAGTAACACCTGAAAAGGTGGAACTTATTACCCAAGATGGAGTTAAGAAAGTTAAACACCCCCTAGAACAGGCTAGAAACTATATCCTAGCAGTCAAAGATATGCTAGAGAAAGATACTCTTTTAGTGCAAAAAGTTGGTGATTATCAGGGAAATTTGCTAATTCCTTACGGCTATGGTGTGGTTTTTCCGAATATTTCCCGTAAAGTCTTTAATGACAGCGACCTCACACAAGTTTTTGCGGAAAACTTGGTTATCTGCAAAGATGAAATAATGGAAGATGTGCGTGAAGAAGACTTTCAACAACGACTCTGGGATTTATCGATTTATCGCTTTGGGGAAACTTTAACTAGTCATCAAATAGATAGAATCCGTTGGCATATTTTTCCAGAAGTACGCATTAATACTAAACAGTTATCTTTATTTGATGTTGAAATACCTGTTGATCCCGTATCTAAAGTATCTCAACAAGTAGAAATCCCTGATATTCTCCGCATTATGGATTTACAACAGGAGCAATTAGCCAGAAGTTTAGGTGATGGACATCGAATAATTCACGGTGTGGCTGGTTCTGGTAAGACCATGATTTTGGCTTTTCGTTGTCAATACTTGGCTCAAGTTGGGAGTAAACCTATTTTAGTCCTCTGCTTTAATGTCTCTCTCGCAGCTAGACTAAGACAGATGATTTTAGATAAAGATTTGGGTCATAGGGTAATAGTTAGACATTTTCATGGTTGGTGTATGGATAAATTGAAGCAATACCATATACCTAGACCTAGTTCCCAGGAATATCAAGGTGAAGCATATATAGAAGAATTGGTTCAGCGAGTGATTACATCTGTTGATGCTCAGTTAATCCCTGCTGGTGAATATGATGCGGTCATGTTGGATGAAGGACATGATTTTAAACCAGAGTGGTTAAAGCTGACAGCACAAATGGTCAATCCTGAAACTAACTCTTTGCTAGTTTTATATGATGATGCTCAAAATCTCTACGGTGAAAAGCGAAGTAAGAATTTCAGTTTTAAAAGCTTAGGTATTCAAGCACAAGGACGGACTACCATTCTCAAACTCAATTACCGTAATACAGAACAGGTGTTGAGGGTAGCTTATGAATTTGCAAAAGAAGTGATGACTCCTATTGATGGTGATGATGACCAAGTTAAATTGGTAGAACCCACTAGTGCTGGTCGTCAAGGAGTGATCCCCAATTTAATCAAACTTCCCAGTTTTAAGCATGAAGTGGACTATTTAGCTGAAAAAGTCAAGTTGTTAAATCTCCAGGGTGTCCCTTGGAATGAAATAGCTATTGTTTATCGGGTTAAGTTTATGGGCGATCGCATTTACCATGATTTTCGCCAAATGCAAATTCCCGTCGAATGGGTAAACGCCAGTAGCGATAGTCGCCATTATCATCCCAACGAAGATAGCATAAAACTGATCACCATGCACTCTAGCAAAGGATTGGAGTTTCCAGTTGTCTGTGTCCCTGGTCTGGGATATATGCCTAACAAAGACCAATCTATGCTCGAAGAAGCGCGTTTAATGTATGTGGCGATGACAAGGGCGATCGACCAGTTAATTGTTACCAGCCACCGTCAATCTCTATTTACCGAACGTTTAGAAAAGGCAGTAATAAAAGCTATAACAGTTTCAGCAGAATAAGATTCATAAAAGAGAATCTATATCAATATTTAATTCCCGTAATTTTGCCAGTAATGCTGCCATTTTTTGTGTTTCCGCCACAGCGCGTTGTTCAGCTTGAATAGCGCGTTGTTCAGCATATTCTCTCATGACAGCTTCCATCGCCGCTTGTTGTCTTGATTCGGCTAAATCTTCCTGCGGTGAGAAAACTAACTCTCCTTCTAGAGTAAAATATCTAATAAATCCCTCATGTGATCCTAAATATAAGCCTAACTCTTGGCTCCAAAGATATCCTTGAGCATTTGGTTTTATTGGCTCATATTTGCCATTTTGTAATCTAAACCCCGCAAATTCTAGGCTGTTGTAGAGATTGAACCAAAAATACTCTGGGGTAGAGAATGTATCTTGGTAGAGGGTTTTCTGGGTCGTTTTATCTACTTTGGCCGTGCTAGGTGACAAGAATTCTACTATGATATTAGGAAATTTATGATTTTCTTGCCATACCACCCAGCTTTTCCTTGGGCTGCGTTCAGTGTCCAGCACCACAAAAAAGTCGAGTCCGCTAGAATCTTCTGATTTTACTTGGCGAGGACTGTAATAGATAGTTAAGTTACCAGCAGCGAAGAAATCATTCCTGTCGTCCCAGAATAATTCTAAACTGGTAAGTAGGAGACTAATTTGCTCTAAGTGTAGGGCTGTTTCCAAAGGTTCATCATCTTCAGATATGCTGATCGAGGGATTTGGTTCCTTGGCTATAGTCATATAACAGTTACCATATTTCAGCAGGATTAATAAATTTATTCTAGTCTAAAAACCTAGAAAAGTAGGTTGAGCCATACTTAACCTACTTTTCTGGTTGATAGGAAAATAGGATTGATTAAAGAGAATTTGGGTCAATATTTAATTCCCGTAATTTTGCCAGTAATGCTGCCATTTTTAGTGCTTCCATCGCTGCTTGTTGTTCAGCCTGAGCAGCGCGTTGTCTTAATTCCAGTGCATCCTCCTTTGGTGAGGGAACTAGCTCTCCTTCTAGTGTAAAATATCTGACAAGTCCCTCATGCAGTCCTAAA
>Ga0116231_10009443_pt1:0-15000 | contig 16456 bp, 11 predicted proteins | sample S1TSphgellanicum_2_FD_89695 | JGI IMG/M metagenome (GOLD analysis project Ga0116231, IMG submission 89695) | Host-associated microbial communities from peat moss isolated from Minnesota, USA - S1T2_Fd - Sphagnum magellanicum MG | ecosystem: Host-associated > Plants > Peat moss >...
AAAAAAATAAAAAAAAAAAAAAAAAAAAAAAAAAATAAAAAAACAAAAAAAAAAAAAAAAAAAAAAAAAAAAAAATCTTTTTAAAAGTTGGCTTCTCTGTCAAAGCAAAAAAGGGCACCTAAAACAAATACTAAGCAAAAATAAAGGGAGAGAGAGTATCAATGAAAAGGGCCCAATTTCTGGAAAGGTCTTCATTTAGAACTGGAAAGATGAAGCCCCACTAGAATGAAAATAGCTTTACCTACAAGTGATGTGAAAAAATGATGCCGCAAAATTGGGATTTAGAAACTAGCAAAATTCTTGTTGATCATTTTAGGGTTTTGTAAAACCCTTTGTGTTTGTTGTGTAATGTAAAGTAGCCTTCCTTTAATGGGTTGTGTGTTATCTTCACATACTTCTTCCAAGTAATATAAATTTCAAAACACACACTCTCTGACACAGAATGAAGCAAAAATAACCATCCATAAGCAACCAAAGAGCTCCTCCATCCATAGTCCTCACAATTCATGACAAGGGGGGGCCTTGTCATTAAGGTAGCCTAGGCCAAAAATGGTGTTGAACATAATTAGGAATGTATTTATTTATTTATTTATTTATTTATATTTCCAATGAAGAAAGGGGAAAATTAGCACCATATTTTATCCCAATTCCTTTGCCTAAAGGAAAAGATTTCACTTATTATTATGTTGGGAGTGTTCAAAGTGTGTATATGTTTTGTGATGCTACTCAAAGAAGTCCATAAATAAAATCAAAACAAAACAAAACAAAAATTCAAACTTTGGGTATCCCCAAAACTAATTCATATGAAGCACACATACACCCATTAAGTATTGACTCTAACTATGAGAGTTACAATATCTAGTGTGGATGGTCAAGTCTTGGATACATTTTCCTTGTCCTCTTACATATCTTTTCATAAAGGGGGAGAAAAAAAAAAAAAAAAGAACTGGTTGGGTGTTATCCCTTTTCTCAAAAACAAAGAAAAAGAAAAAAGTGCTTCCATATTGTCTACCTTCTTGAAGGTTGAAGAAGGGGGAAGTCATTATTTCTATTGGCATGATTGCATGAAATGAACTTGGGGTTCCCCATTTCAAGGTTTTTTTAAAAAAAGCCAATTTATTTTTTATAAAAGCATATAATCAATTCTTTGAAGCATTTTTTTGAAGAAAATTTAAGTATTCTTGCAAAGAACCCTGAAACATAGGAAAAATTACAACTCAAAATGTTTGCATTGGCTTTTTGTACAGTAGCATGCAATTAACAATTGGAGATATTCATAATATTATTATAGAGAAGAGTCTCTTGATGATTTTAATCAAAATTACCTAGAGGGACAAAATATTCAGATTATTGGCCATTGCAAGGGACATATGTAATAAGGGGGATTTAAGCACATTTGAGATTAATTGTATGAAATTGCCTTGCAAATATTTGGGGTCAAATTAACTAGTTTGGTCTCATGTTTTGTTTTTAGTTGAAAGAGTTTGGTGCTCATGTGGGTAGGGTGGCATGAAAATTTGGAAAGTTCGAACATTGCAATAGGAGCTTTGGTGAAAGTAGTGTTGGGAGAAAGGGAGGAGCCTCAATCGCATTTTCTTATGAAGCTCCAAATTAGAACATAAGATTGCCAAGTTTTGGAGGTGAAGATAGAGCTTTTCAACTTTTAGTAGCATCATGGTCTTAGTAGAAAGTTTGGTAAAAGGAGATGAAATGTTTTACGATTGTTGCAATGGATAACTCAGCTTCTAAAAATATTATTCTTGGGTATATGGTTATTTTTTGGTTTCTACAACAAGTTAGTTCATGCAAATATCCACATGAAATGAACTTATTTGCATGAAATGAAATCCATATGAAAATATGTCATCTTACTTAAACACGCATCATCCATGTTTTAAATGCACGACATTTGTGTGCAAAACATACAAACCCATGAAAAAATAAATTTCCATTACCGATCATGAGATGGGAAGTTTATGATGAAATAAAACCCTCAATAAGCACTCAAAGTACTCATCTATATGTACAAAAAACAAATGTCAGTTTGTATACAAGTCCGACTTGCACAAGATGTTCACATCATAAAATGAACCAACATACCCAATAGTTAAGTAAATGAACAATCCACACTAATCAAAGATCATGGTGATCCAAAACCACTATGTTGTTCATAAAATACATTTTCTTACATTCATTGAACCATAACAAGCATCATTGTTCCAAAGTTTGTGGATCTAAATGAAAGTCCCATCGATGAATTCAATACCACCCTAGAACTTAAGGAAGTGGATATTAAAGGAAACCATTCCTTAGCAATAAACTAACTAATCTTATCACCTATTGTTTCACAAATGCAAGATGTAATGAAAATTACATCATCGCAAATTTCAATTTTGCTCCAATTCCACAAGAATGTATCATACATGACTATGTTGTTATGTCATGTTTCACGTATAAAATGAATTAAAATTATTGTTGGTTCAATTTAGTCGATCGTTCTATCATAATGTGAGTTTCACCAACAGATCTTACATGGGCCGATGGGGACCACTAGTGTAACTAGATCATCAAAATTAACGAATTAAAGTTTGTTAAAATCTTGAACAACCCTAAAATTATTCACATTGTGTTGAAGACATCCCAAACACTCACATTTCAATCGACCAAATTATTTAGCATTTGGCTCCAACTCATTTGCATTGAATAGCTCCAATGTATTAATGCCTACAACCGTGCATAACAATTTGATGTTGCTTGTGCATATTTTGATACATTTGTTCATCACTACTTCATAAAGAACTATCATAATCACTCCTACAAAAAAACCATGAAACATTTTTTTAAACCCTAAAAATACCTTACAAAAAAACCTTAGATTAAACTCCAAAAACAAATTGAAAAAACACATTAAACAAACACTAGGAAAAACTCCCCCCATAAACTTTTTTAAAACTTTAAAAACAAGCCCAAGAAAAAACCTAAAAAAAAGGGCAAACCCTAACAATGAAAAAGTGAAAGCAAATGTAAATCATTAGAAAAGAAAGCAAGAAATGAGAAACCCACTTGAACAAAAAGAAGAAAGAAAACCATATAATAATATTAACTAAATAAATAAACCAACCAACCTACCTACCTACCAACCAAAAAAATATAAAATATAAAAACAAATGAAAACCAAAGGAGCTCCCACAAATTGAAAAAATGAAAATGAAATACAAAATGAAAGGGCTCACTTATATAGTTTCATTTTTTAAAAACCTCCATTCCTTCATTTTTCTCACTCCCCACCTCAATCCCCAGCATGAAATAATAATAAACTCAACTCTATCTCGGGCAAGTGCTTATTTTTAGAATGTTTCACTCCTCAAATGTTACCCATAAAAATAAATTCATTTTTTCACATGACACCTGGCATTAATATCACATGAAAAAAATCTAAAAAAAGAGGTGGTTAGTTTGGGAAAATGAAACACATGCCCTATATGTGGAGGGGAAATAAATTAATTAATTAAATTCCTCTTGATAATGTTTGTCAATGCTATATATAATTTTTATTTTTATTTTATTTGTTTTGTTTTGGTTGAAAGTCTTAATTAACTTCCTTTTTTTTCCTTTTTACTTGACGCTTGTGTAAGCTCCCCAATTTAAAATGTTTGATACACTAATGCTTACATTTTGTCTGTCATTTCATCTTCCTCCCCTTGGCCCATTCCACACCATATGATAATACAATAACTCCAATATTCATAGGTATAAACTAATGTTGACCATTATTTCTTTTTTTTCATAATTAGCTTGAGTAGTTTTTTTTTTCTTTAATTTAAATTGAATTACACATGGTATTGTATTCCAAAAAGTTAATTTAGAATCACTAGTTATCAATTTTCATGATCAAAGTCATGACTATCAATTGAAGTGACCTTTTGCCAACTAGTTTACATTAGTTTATATTGATTTCCTCCATATTTTGTCATGTCGTTAATGACACATCTAGAATTTTTATTTCTTTAAACATCTAAGTAAAAAAATCATAAAATGTTTCTTCCTCCAATATGATATGGACTTATGAAAAAATGTTCTTGATTAACCCATTCAAAAATCCATAGGTATAGTTTTAAAATTTAACTCATTATTTATTTTATTCCTACGCTTCTTTGATATGATATCTTATTAATTTCAAGTCCATAACACACACCCCATTAGTCCATTAGCATAGTCCACATAAAAATGGCAGTCAAAGGTGCAATTTGTGAATTTTGAATTCAAAAGTCCATGCTTTTACGATTTTTATAATTGTGTAAAATGATTTTGTGTATCATGTAAATATTCAAATTAAGATCGTTAAACCAAGTCTATTTTAATAAATTTTAAAACTTATAAGGTGACATGGGCATTGCAATAACAACCACAAGGCAAAATTGAAAGGGCTAGTGAATCCAACAAAGGGATTTTTGAGATTTTTTTTTTAAAATAGTCATATCTCAAGAAAAAAAATTAGAAATCACCAATTTTAGACAATGTGTTCCATTAGGTCAAGAGAACTAGGCAGGATTCCAAAAAAGATCTACTAGTCCACCAAGATAGTCACCATTTATTGCTAGTTAATGTCGAGGATCCTTGCCAATATATCTACTTGAGGAATTTGGCCAAAAAAAAAAACCATGAGTGACATAGTAATCATTACAGCTTAATATGGCTTTCCAACAATATTATAGTACATGGGTGACTTTGGCACAAATTAATTTTTTGAAATTTTTTGAAATTTTATTAATCCTTTAGGTTCAAAATTTCAGAAATGAGGTCAAAAGCATAAAAACTATGTTTGAAGGTAGCCAAATTTGAACCCTGGTCTAATCCATTCAAACATACTAATTGTGAATCATCTAACCATTAAGATAACCAAAAAAAAAAAAACTATTGATTAATAATGTGCTTTTAATAATCATATTCCTTAGATGCCTAATTTTTAGAAGTAAAAATTCATATGCTGAAATTAAAATTTTAAAATATATTGATTGTTGGGCACACAAGTTCCAAAGCCACCTAGGTACTAGCATTGATACTTGAATGTGCTAACAAAACATGTTACATAAATGTCAAATTTATGATGAACAACATATTCTTTTATAAAAATTTGATTAAATCATCAAGTTTATCTCATACATGTGACATTAACCATGACTCTATCAAATGTAATTATTTAACATGAAAATGTGTCACAATTGATGTATTAACTTTTATATGTTGTTGTGAATTGACATCACTCTAAATGTTATTGTAGTAGGACATCTTAATGCATACATAAGCAAGTGACCAATCATCAACCAAGTAAAAAATTGATTTTATTTACAACATCCATGCGAATGATTAAGTTATAAAATGTAGATTATATGTAACAAAATCTCTTTAAGTAGATTCAAAATCTCTTTTAATTTTATTAAGAAATCATTGTGCTTTCCATTGCATTTATCATCAGTTAAACAAATAAATTTAATGTAATAAAAATAAGTAATAAATACATTTGTAACTAACTTGTCAATATGGTTTTCAAACCTATTTTTATATTGAAAATTTTAATAAAATAGATGTGTACTAAACTAAGATATAAAGATCATCATGTATTCAATGGTTCCATCCAATAAGTATTCTACTTTCTTTTATTAATCCATACTTAACACACTTTTGAAACAAAAAATTTACACTCCGAAAGTAGATTCCATACTTGTTTGCATTTATAAAATCATATTTTTCTAATGTATGCAAAATGCAAGTCATTTTTTTTTATTTGAGACCCCTAACTATTTCCAAGTGCACCATATGCATTGAAATTTTAATTATAATTTATTGATGTAAAATTTACGTTTCAACAATGTGAAGAAGTATGCAATTTTTGCAAAAATACATTGAAAATAATGTTGATACAACATGTCAAGCTTGTAAAAGCATGTCCACGTTGTATTTTATTCATATGGTTTAAAAACTCGATGTCAAAACGTTTCACATACTTTCTAGCTTCATTTTCATGCATTTCATTTCTTTCATTATTGACGACTACTTTGCTAACATACTTTAATCAAATACCTTTGTTGAAGACAACAATCATGTTGACACGAACAACACTATAATCAACAAGTTACATTAAGCAAGTCACACATTGAATCCAAACAAGATTATTTAAGCTTGAGAACAATGGCACAAAATGTAATGTGCTGTGCGAAACATCATACCATACAAAACAAACCTCTAAACATGTTAGGAATGCAATAATATTGTGCATAGAAAATGAATTGAATGAAGAACAAATCAGGATACGTGTTGGAAATGTCACAACACATGCACATGTTTGACAAAACCAGTTTGTGACATTGCAACAATGTATCAATTTGAAGAAGCATGAATTCGTGGGTCAAGTTTCAACTATCAAGATGAACATAAATGATGAACATCATGGATGACACAAGCTTGAACATATGAGAATTTGTTGTAATTGATGTCACTTATTGCTTTGGTGTGAAGAGATAATCAATGGGTATACATAAAATTCTATTTTCAATGTGTGTTGCACCAAATTTTGTATTCTTATCTACCTAAGCCATTAATAAGCTTGTTCACAAGAAAAAACCCCCAATTCAATATATTTCAGAAAGATGTTTACAATATATCCATTAAAAAATATGTTGAATTTCATGATGTGTGCAAATTTTTATATATACATATGATTGGATCCAGTGATAACAAAAATGACAAAAGAACAAAGAGAAAGGCCTAATATTACACCTCAACCATATAGATCATACATGCTACGAGTAAAACCCAAATAAAACAGCTCCATCCATGAATCAACATGCCTTTTGAAGTACAGTACATATATGCTCAAGTCAAGACTCATGGTTCATCACCCATGTGGGATTATCGATATCAATTTTCCTTGTATAGATCATGTTGGTACTTTCCCTCTTGGGAATAGTTTGTATAAAATTACAGATTAATTTTCCTCCAGCAACATCCAGTTATATTAAATGTTTTTAAATTGAACTGAGCTGACATTGTGTGATGAAGAGCATTTGCTTGATCACATGCCGAGCTCACTACAGTGTTGAAGAGCAGTCACTTGGTATGCTGAGCTGACTAGCATGTTGAAGAGCAGTCGCTTCACATGCTTCTCATCCAATTCATTGGGAAGAAAAAAGATTTTGATTGTAGAACCTCTATTATCACCTGTACAAGACCAAATCAAGATCCATGCATTTTATTATGTACCAGAATTTGAAGAGCAAACAGAAACAGAAATAACATTGGTCTTATACTGATCCAGCGATGAAGCTAAACTAAAAAGAATGGAGGGGATCTGAAAATAGTGACAATTCAACAGCTTGACATGTTCATTATGAGAATAACTAAGCAACAGAGACAGAACCCAAATTCGGTAGATCAATTTGCTGATGAATAGTGAAGACAGACAACAGAGTAAGAGCAGGAGATATATCTCACCAGAAATTGGGTGCAGGTAGAGAACGACCAGTTAAGAGACCCAAAACAAGAGCAGCACAGATTGCTACATGAAGTCGCACACAATAATACTTGGCCATAAATATCAGGCTCTTGTTCTGCTCAAAAGTAAACAAACAACAATTAGCCTTCCTTTCTTCATACCTACCTTTCAGTTTTTGAGTGATATATTTATTAGTGGCAAGCAACACTGAATATATTCTACAGCAACCAAATATGACAACCACACAATCCCACAATTTTTGTGCAGACTATCAGTATGTAGCATTTAACCACTCTCCAGAATCATTACCATACTCTTGTTGATTCTGGCTGGCACCAGTGTTTCTCAATCTAGCAAACAATGAGGAACCATCTCACAGACATTTTCAAAAGAAATGAGAACTTCACAGAACGAGAGAACTAAAGGCAGCAATTGCTGCAACCACATAGGCTACAGAATCAACAAATGATGAGGAAAAAAAATACTCCTGTCAGGAGGGAGCAAAATTGAACCTTGTGATTTTCACTGATGAATCTCATGACAAGTATCCCAATTGGCAGTGTCAATACAGAAAAGAGCTGCATTACAAATCAGAAACAAACAGAGCTTTACTGCCAATTGTATGTGTCCAAAAGCCAAGACATAGCTAGATGAGCAGGAAATAGAGATTCTAACATATGGGGGTCCCGTAGAGTGAGCGAATGCAAAAATATCAGATATATCACTTAGCTTGAATTTTGAGCAAGTTTTGGAGGAAAAGCATACTTCAATCCCAGTGTAAAACAGCTGAAAAGGAACGCCAGATTTCTAGAAATGCCAAAAGTGTAGAAAATGGAAGGAAAAAAACATACTGTGCAAGAGAGGGGAAAAACTTTGCAAAGACTGAGGCCAACGATTAAGGAATACAGCGTGACCACTGCTGCCTGTACAACCTTCGCCCCTTTCTCCGTTCCCAGTCTCACCTGCAGTACCCAATGCAACATTGGAGCATTACTTGCCTGAGCTCCTCAACAGAGTATTCCAATTTCTCTTCCTAAGTTCAAGGCAGTCTTATTCAGTATTGCACTATGGGTCCTTCCTCAAGGCTGTTTCAACCACAGCAAGATAATACTAAAAAACAGTTCACCAATAATATAGATGGCCTTACAAGTGCCATGATTGAATCAATCCAGCTTCTTCAAGTACTGCAAAATCAGGCTTTCAGCTGAAAGAGCTCCTTGACATGAAACATTTTGGAGTCCTGACAAAGGGAGAGTAAATTACCAGAGGTGACATTTTACCCACTGCAAGATCACTCTCAATCTGTTCAGATGCCATGACTAACAAAATTAGCTTCAGACACAAACTTGCACTTATCCAGCATGAGAGTGCGCAATAACAAATACCTGATAACAAATCAAACTAGCTACCTATAGAATCCAAATGGAATATCTCTCATAAGAGTCAAGAAATCTCCATTTTCACCATTATCAAAAGGCAAAACAAGATTAACAACTCTTCATCAAGTCACAGAAATTTCCAGAGAAGGATAGACAAAACCTATAGAATCAAATGGAACCCTAAACCCTAAACCTGACTAAGGAAACTAGGATACAAAGACTCTTAGAATGTTCCACAGAGGCTAAAGTGCATCCTGTAAGGACCATACAACATCACTAAAAGGAAAAGCGGGCAGAACCCAAATCTCAAGACTCCATAGCTCCTCTAGGATTACAACAAGAGTTTTTAACCTGATGGAAGTGGCTGCAGAAGAGAATGAGGGATGTTGTGATGCCCACAATAATACTGGCTCCTATTATTGTCCGTGTCACTGGCAATGCCCCTAATTTACTGCTCCACATTCAATCAACCCAGGAATTAGGCCATTTCAAACTAAGGTGTCTTATGCCATTCTATCCTTCTATGACAAAACTCCTGGAATATTTTCTACTGATGAAAATCAAACTACAATGAAGCTGTTATATGTCAACATCCCTGTGAATTCATGGAACAAAAAACAAAGAGATTGTATGTAAAGATATACCTACCTGGCTTGGGCAAGGTAGAAGGCTGTTGTGGCCAAAGGTCCAAAAGCGACAAAACAAAGTGGCTCTCCTAGACCTTTGTAACTGAGACGGAAAGGAGGACACTGCCACCACGCACATAAGTCAACCACCCTAGTGAGGGAGCATTCACAGTGCCAATATCAAAATGCTACAAAAATGCCTCGTGACTCATTCTGCATCCTTGATAGAAAGCTTTGGAGAAGGAGCATGGGTAGAGTAGACTGACTTTGATTAAAAAGCTTAAGTTAAACAAATATTGACCTAAAACAGTTTGTTTGCCCACAAGTTATTTTCCAATTAGCCAGTATTAGAAAAGGTGAACTGGCCCACAAAAATGTTCTTGAAAGATCAACAGGTTTTCAGATTCCCTCAGAACTAAAGATTGTGACTTTGGACTAAAACATAAGTTGAGAGAGAGAGAGAGCCAGCAGCCCATCAGATCATGTCCCCACCTGATAGACATAGCCACACGCAATGGCAGCAGTTAGAAGGGCAGTAACACGAATATCTCCAACTTCTTGAGCCACCCGCACAAGCCCACAGAAGCCAGCAAGAAGAAACAAATAGGCAACTCGCAATACACCCTCTCGACTGCATGTGATGACAAAATTCCAAACACAGGTTTGAAACTTAGGAATTAGGATATATATAATGCGACCAAACACGTGGTCAGTCCTTGATTGAATGGAAAATCTTAGAAGCTTATAATATCATAGAGTTAATCATAGAGCTAAGAGAATCAACATCAATACTGATAGAACCCAACAATGTAGTGACTACATTGACTTGGATCTGATCCAGATTCCAAAACTCATCTGTACCTTCCTGTCATATTCACAACTGATTCCCTTTTGTCTTTGTCAACTCCTGTCTCTGCGTCATAAACATCATTACTGCACAACACAAAGTAAGACTGTTTTTCAGTAGGAGAGAAAAAAAGACATTTCAAACAGGAGTAAATGATGTTGGTGACCCATAGTAGAACTTTGTCTGCCACCCACACAGTATATCTATGGGTCACAGTAGATAGCTCCTGACATGCACTGAAGAGAAGAGAAAAAGTTGTCAAAGTTTTTATCAAAAGATCCAACTGACCTAAGATTAAGCCAAGCAACCACAAGTACAGAAGACCCAAGAAGAAGCCAGTAACGACCCCAATGGAAATTTCCTGATTGGAGACTTGCCACTGCTCCTCCCACCTTCAAATTTTATCCAACACCCAACACAACAACAATCAGGGACATTGATCTCTCAACACAGATCCAGAAAAAAATTAGCCTCTCTTATAAATTCAATAACAGGGTGCAAACCTAAACACTTGTGGTGCAGCATTTGGCCAAATGAAATGGGAAGGAATTCAAAGAAAAAACCATTCCTTCAAAAACCCAAAAAGAAAACATTCTGGATTCACTCACTGTGATGGGAACAAGGGCAGCACTATAGATGGGGAGCTTAACAGCTCTCCAAATCAAAGTTGCTTGGCTTAATTCCTCAGGTGTTTCTAAGGGTGTTGGTGTCACTGACATATCAGCAAGCTCCGGAGATGATGTTGTCGCCAGGTCCACCACATCTGACATTTGTGCTAATTCCTCCTCTGGTGTTTCTAAGGGTGTTGTTGTCACCAGGTCCACATCTGACACTTTTGCTGCCACTTTCAGACATGGTCTTAAAGAAGTCCTAGATTCAGTTGCTCCTTTGAGATGATGCTTCTTCCCTCCTCCTACACCCTGTCACATTTCATCTTTGCATTTAATTGGGACTTTGGCACTGAAAAACAACTCCAAAGTACTCAGAACTGTCACACATTTCAAACATTTGAACCTATCTCCAGAAAAAATCAAAACAGGAATTTTTTTTTTCTTTTTTTAATTTAAAAAGAAAAAACCCACAGAATTCCATATGGTGGTCGTGTATGTACGCTGCAGCTTCCTGATCCATTGCCAGAAACCTAATATTACAATGCAACCCTCACCTTCACTGCTACTTGCATCAAAACTGTAGCTTGCTTCACGAGGGTGATACTGCTGCAATTCTTCGCACACAGAATTTCGAAGGCCAATTAGGTACCCATTTGCTCTCCATCTCTCAAATTTCTCGGAACCAAAAAGAAGAAGAAGAAGAAAAATGAGGGAAAATGAGCTACTGACTGAAGGATCCTCACCCGCCCGCCACCCAAACAACCACCACCTCTTCTAATGGCGAAAAAACAGCCCGCCTCATACATACCTTGCAAAGGAGATAATGCGACTGCTTCCAAGCTGCTACGCCTGACGCACCAAGATTGTTCCGGTGTAACCAGAGAGAGGATTGACGGGAAGTCATCAGATCAGTGGCAACAGATGCCATTGCTCCAAATCCACAGCCACTAGTACTACAACACACTGAGGTCCTCATACTCGCCGCCATCTAGTTCTCTCCGCAGGCCAAAAATTCCTCTATTTTTGCTGCAACCGTTGCCACAGACTGCTCGCTCCTCCGTCCCTCCCTCGCGAGTCACTCACTCGCTCACTCGCAGCAGAGAGGATTGGGTAAGGCGCGCGCGCGCGGAGGGGCAACGACTGCAGACTGAGGTGCTGCAGCAGCAGCAGCAGGAGGAGGAGGAGGAGGCAGCATTTGGTTTCACACTGCAATTGTGGCAACGAGAAATATGGCCTAAAAGGGAAAGGAAATCTCATCTAATCCGCTCACAAACCAAACATAATCTGCCATTTGGACAAAGTGTATTGTTACCGTACTCCTCTTTTTCCAACTCACCCTCTTTTTCTGGGCTGTTATGTAGACTAGCTTCATTTAATGCAATGAAATCTAGTGCATAATGGTCCAAGTTTACTTCACATTTGGGGTTAGGGTTGCAAGCAAATTTGTGACAAATTCAAAGAATCTTATGTTCACAATGGATAATGTTTCATGTTTTGAGTTCTAACCAATATTGCATGGGCCTACCTCAAGGACTTTGTCTCTATGTCTAAAGCAAAATCAATTAGGCTATGAAATCACAAAGAAATGAATAAGTATGTCATAAGGTGTGGCCACACTTGGTGATTAGGACTTGCAACTAGCATTGCCTTAACACCAACAAATTGTTAAGAAATAAGTGAGCATAACAATACGAGTTATCCACAACTTCATTAACATTATTATTTCAAGTTGTCAAAGGTAAATAACATTGAGTTATCATCTTTGTGTTTGTAATCTAGTTCACATTTCCAAAGGTTCTCTTCTCTTTTTCTTTTCTTTCAAGTTTTCTTTTCCTCTTTTTTGTGCTTTTTTTTTGGTCTTGTAGTTCTTTTTGTCCTTTTCTTTTGCTTGTCTTCTTCTTTCTCATTGTGTTGCTTAGGTTTTGTTTGTCTTGTTCTTGTATTTTAACTCCATGCAAAATTTGTGTTATGTTGTCTTGTGAGTTTACATACTTAGTTTTTTTTTTTCTTTTTTATTGTTTTCTTCTTCTCTTGTTTTTTTGTGTTCACTTTCTTCTTCTTTTTGTGAGATTCATGTTCTTCTCTTTGACATTTTATGTTGTTTTTTTTTGTCATCTAACCTTTTTTTTTGTGTCTTTCTTTATTTTGTTTTGTGTTGTTTAATGTTTTGTTTGTCTTTTCTTTCAAGTTCCAATGTAAATAGATGAAGACAAAGAAAGATAATAAGAGAGAGGGGGGGTGGGGGGGGGGAAACAAAGACATGGAGAAATAGGGTAGACAAGGATGATGCTAACATTGAGTTAATTTGTCAATTTTTGATACTTTAGTTAACACCAATGTTTGGTTCTCAATTTTACATTTTTCAAAGATTTAATGTTAGTTAACAATAGATGTTAACACCATTTTTAAATTAATGACACATCATTTATCATTTATCTTTTAATGTTAATTAATATTTTAGGTGTGAACTAGTGTTCAATACTAACATTTTTAATTCTAACGAAACATTATAGTTAACACATGTGGTCACAACTTGAGTCTCATAAATTATTTTGATGTTTTTAAATTAAAAATTTGTAAATATTACATTCAAATCTATTGTCTAACTATCTACTATTCAAATGCATTATTTATTATGCACTTGGAAAATTTTATTTTAAAGTATTCGCCTAGGGCATTTTATACGCATTAATAGATCTTCCAAAAAAATAGAAGATACTTAATTGCCTTGTTCTATTCCCCAACCTAGGCTTTTACCTTACAATGCACCGAGTTTGGACAAAGGATTTGAATTCCTTATGAACTTGGATGTTTTGAATTTTTTTATTTTAACTACGTTTTGTTGCCCTCACTAAAATATGGGTGAAAACATAGTTTAAAACATTATCATTGTACATGAACAAATTCGGCATAAAATTAAATTATTTTTCCTTTTGCCAAATTTTTGAAAAATTATTTAGTATGCAAACCTTCAAGTATTGAGTCTAAGATAGTGTTGACACACTAAGCTATTCCACAACCTTGAAAAGAAATTTTTTATTATTTTATATACCCATACCTATCAAAAATTTCAGAATTAAAAAACCAAGTGTTGAAGTTAAAATTTAGAATTTAATTAATTATAGGGCAATTTGTTGCTGAAATTATTCAAGTAACACAATATTTAGAGTATCACAATTGCAATTCATATAAATTGTAAATGAATTTTAAATGTAAAGTCATATTCAACATCAACATTATCAAATTTTTAATTATTCATGTTCTAATAAGCTTTAATGGGATTCAAATATTTTTAAATGAATGAATTTTAAGAAAAAAATGAACTCCTTGTGAACTTTTGAAATGATAACACTAAGTTTGTCATGACAAAACTAAAGTGAAAGATGTGCACTCAAAAAGTATATCATAGTAATGTCAAAATAAAAATTGAAAAATAAACTATCATCAAATGAAGAATTTAAGAATCAGAAGCATTGAAACTTTCCTAATACAAGAATTATATTTTTAATTTTTTAACGACATGATGTTCATCATTTTTATCAAATTTATAGTCCATTTCACATTGAAATATTCAAACTTTCACATTACTTTTTGGACCAATCACATTTCCAATGATATTTAGAAGGTGTTGTATCAATACTTTTGATAAAAAAAATAAGGGATAATTATATATTTATAGTTTGATCACTACTATAATGTAAGAATTTTAGCTAGTGTAAAATGTAGAACTTCAAATTATCAAAAATGAGTCACCTAACCATGATTTTACATTTTAAGCACCTTCAATTAAATCCATTTCCACATTACACTATATTTCAAACTCTAAACATGTATTTTATGGTATGGCCTTTGGATTAATTTCAAGCGATTTGAAAGTATCTTAGTTAGGGCTTCAATTCTTGTGTAAAGAGGCCTCAAGCCTTCTCCATTGTTCAAATTTAATTATTTTTATGTATTTTTAATGTAAAACAACCAATTTATTCCTTGGCCAAACACCTACCATATTTGCATTGAATGGTGAACATGATTAGCATTGCAAAGCTTT
>Ga0116231_10009444_pt1 | contig 16455 bp, 13 predicted proteins | sample S1TSphgellanicum_2_FD_89695 | JGI IMG/M metagenome (GOLD analysis project Ga0116231, IMG submission 89695) | Host-associated microbial communities from peat moss isolated from Minnesota, USA - S1T2_Fd - Sphagnum magellanicum MG | ecosystem: Host-associated > Plants > Peat moss > Unclassified...
AAAGGGTTCAAGAAACTGGCCAACGATTGGCTAAATTTGCAAAGTTATGTGGAGTGCCATTTGAATACATTGCTATTGCCAAAGAATGGGAAAACATAACACTAGACCAACTTGACTTGAGGGAGCGCGAAGTGCTAGCAGTCAGTTGTTTTCTTAGACTTCAAAACCTTCTAGATAATCAAGTTGTACCAGCAAACCCTCGATTACTTGTACTCAAAATGATTCGAACCATGAATCCAAAGGTATGCAAATTACCACTACATGATTACATCTAAATGATTGCTTCAAATATTTGATATTGGATTATTGGTTATTTTATATCCAATGCCATTCACACCTATTCTCAACATGTGAATAACGTTGTTATATTATCTTGTATCAACATCTACATGGCTTATCTTGCAAATGCAATTATGATAACATCAACTTCATTAAATAAATCTCATGGGGTTTATGGTGTTGTGAAGGTTTTTGTAACAGGAGTGGAGAATGCAAGTTGTAATGAACCTTTTTTCATATCTCGTCTTTCTAATACCATCAAGTATTATTCAATCCATTTTGACACATTGGATGTAGTCACTTCAAGGATTTCTGAAAAACATAGAATTGGTTTCGAAAAAGAAATTCTTGGTAGGCAGATCTTAAACATTATTGCTTGTGAGGGCACATCAAGAGTGGAACGTTTTGAATCCTACAAGCAATGGCAAAGATGCATTCAACGATCAGGATTCCTACAAAGGCCCTTATCATTTAAAAATGAAGCTCAAGAAGTTAATTATGAATCCATATTGGGTTCTTATGATAAACGTTTTGGCATTGGGAAAGATGATGGTTGGTTATTTATAGGATGGAAGAATGCAATCATGTGTGCATTCTCAACATGGAAGCCAGTCCCCTTGAGAATGAAGGTTTAGTTTGTTTTTAATTACATTTTTTGATAGCTTGATGGAAGTTTCTTTTGAAATTTTCATGTTTAATACATTTTCTTCAACTTTTTTAGAAAGCTTGTGTAGTGTAACAACTATATTACAATTAGTATAACAATTTTGAACACATAAACATATGTTGCATTTTGGAGTACAAGGCAAAGTGTTTAAAAAATTTATTGCAATATGAACACAAACAATTAGGAGCCTAAGACAACATTTGTTAGTTTATAAGGAAAGTATGGTTGATGCAATAAACCAACAATATCAAATGCCAATATGATTATTTGACTTGTTTTTAAGGAATCAAATAATTTAAACCATCCTTAACTATTGCCAAAGTGCCATTGGAGATGTTACAACAATGGTCATTTTTTATGTCATAAATGCATTAAGGCCCATGATTTGTGGTGGCTAGTAAAAGTTCATAAAATAAATGGTACACTAGTGCATGATGTCCCCATAAAATAAAGTTCAAATTGTGAAGATTAGCCGAAAACATCTTGGTGAAAATGGAAAAACTTTTATTACATGCAACAAAAATAATGAAGGATTTTTTTTTAAAAAAAAATTGGATCTAAATGCATTTAAGGGACACATGAAAATAAAAATATATATGTAGTGGAATAATGACACATCTATTTCTATAATTGTGGACCTTAGAACCCAAGGTTTAGGGTTTCTTATGAGTTTTATTTCAAGGTTCAATTAGACATTCTGGACAAGTCAATTTGAACATGGTCAATTTGATTAGTGATCTTTTTGTATTGGTTGAGTGTTGGACCTTTTGATTAGTCAATTCAAACAAAAAATTGTGGTCAATTTTTTTTTTGGGCAACAAACAATTTTATGTATGTATAATCCCCCCCCCCTCCCCAATTCATTTATTGATATCCAAAAACAATAATCATGATCTATTATTTTTGGACATTTTTTTGGCAATAATGTTTTTTTTTTCCCTCATAGGTAGGTAAGTTATAGGTAGGATGTAAAAAGATATGTAAGTAGAACAAAGGTACGTCGTGATTCATGACCCAAACTTTTAATAGGTTAGAAATAACCAAATTACAATTGTAAATATGTAGGTAAATAGGTAAATAGGTCATATATGTCATAGGTTGTAGGTAGCCTAACCCATTAGACATATAATAGCTTGCAAATATAATATGCCACAAAGAAAAATTTGAACCCTTGACATCCATGGTCACAAACCAAATCCTTCATCAACTCATCACACATTCACATTGTGACAAATATATCAACACATTGTCATAACATATTTGGGCTCCGCATAGTTGTGCACTACTTGTGGCGATCAACTATTTTATATTTTTCTTATGTTTTCATATGGTTTTGAATGATTTATCATTATTTATGTCAATGTCAAATTTAAATTAAATTAATATACATTTCATGGACATGAAAGGACACGTTAATTTTTTTTTTCATATCCATGTTGGTGGATAGGGAAAAAGAATGAGGTAATTATAAAATGAACTTTCAATTATTAGGAAAGGTGGGTGATAGTTATTATGAACATTCATAGGAAAAGGAAATTAGTATTAAGAAAGAATGAAATAGATAGGCTTGAAAATGAGGTAGTTATTTCTAAGATTGTTTTTGGAGTGGTCCATGGACGACCATATGAAGGATTCCAAAATACCCCCATATATTAGTTTTGATTTCTCATCATTGGAATTTGTTTTAAATTATTTGACATATCTAAACCTTGAAATGCATTTTTTCTTGTGTCTTGCTCAAATAAAAACAAATGACCATTTTTTTCCAAGTTGTTTCAAAAATCTAATCATTGAATTGGACAAGGTTCACAAAATCTCAAATCATGTGTAGGATTTTTTTTCAAATTAATCGTGTTCACAAACTAAACTTCTTGTTATACCTTCAAATTTGATTCAATTGAAGCAAAAGAAAATTTGATATATCTTTCAAGGTTTTTTTCTTGGGACTATGGATATTTTGAAATAATTTTTAATAGAATGAAAGTAATAAAAAATTTGAAGGAAATATATGTCTCCATGATGCAATTTAATGTATTTATAACCATCTATTGAAATGAAATTTCAAATTTTTTATTTAAGTTATATAGAATTTTATTTAAATAAAATATATATGATGCATCAAAATCAAATATTTTCCAATTTTACAATTGATTTTAGTTTGTCATACATGTGGTTTTTCACTTTTGATCACAAAATTTTATATCATTTAATGTTTTTTTTAAAAAAATAATGCAAATTATTATAATTTTGATTTGGCCAAATTTTACATTATACATAGTTTAGACAAAATCATTGTTGGTTAAAATATCATAACACATTAACTATGTAAATTTCATTATACATTCCCATTAATTAGACCATGCATGTTTGGTTTTGATTTCAAGATTTTAATTTTACATTTTATTACATTCAACCCTAAAGTGCCCAAAATTCATAACAACTTACAACAAAATTTAAATGTTTTGAATTTCAACTTGATGTTGTAATTAGTCATGTTCTATGTGACGTTATCACATGATACATTCCAAAAACAATTGCATTATACACACACACACACACAAAATTCATTTGATAAAAATAAATTTGTAATTTTTTCAAATCTTGTTTAAAATTTTCATATTGTCATAGAATCATATATTTATTATATTTATGAAGTATGAAACATAAGATTATGTGATAGAAGTAAATCATTTTCATTGAAATGGAAATATTATTGATATTCAACCATGGACTAATGCACTTTAGTTTTATTCTAAAATGAACAACATTTACCATGCATGGGTAAATTTGTTAATAATTGTGTATTGAAATAAGCAAAAATTTAAATAATAGCCATAACTATTTTTAACTTGGGGAAATGATTTTTTACAAATCAAACATGGAATGACAATTAATCCACTCTATTATATTTTCGTTAAAGGTAGGTTGTAAAAGAATAAATGCAAAAGTATCAAATGATGTGTCTAGTCATTCAATTAGAAACATGACAATCAAAAGAACTTAATAAACATTAGTTTTATTATATCTTAAAGTTTTTCTTCACTATAGGTATATGTATATGAAAATTGCAAAGTACACATCTAGTGATATTTAAGATTAATAAATATTGTCCAATGATTATAGTTCAAATTAAAAACATATTTACACATAAAGACATTAAAATAAAGTTTTAACAACAAACGAGCTTCCTTTTATAATGCAATCATGCAATAGTGGCCACCATATTAGAAATAGACCATTTTTTATTTTCTACAGTTGTATGGGTGTTTGTTAGGGTTGGGTGACCAAATTAATCAAAAACTACATAATTTTGTGTGTGAAGACTATGAAACTACTTCACAATTAAAGTTTTAATGGTGAAAATCCAATACAATCATAATATATTGCCAAAGCAAAATATTATTCACAATTCAACATGATGTTTACATTTTAAAAATACCATTGTCCATCTTGTTCAAAGTCCCTTTCTTATCCAATTTGATTAGATAGTCAATAAGGTCACATTAATGAATGTCACTAGGTAAAAATCACATCTGTAATCAATATTTCAAATTTTTTTCAAATAATAAATGAAATGGATAAGGTAGTAAAGTTGGAAAATTTGAAAAACTTTGATTTTCATAATACTATAAATGTCACATTTTTATACGAAGTATGGAGCTTAAATACAAACAACATCCATAGTGCATAGGAATGAATGGTGCCTTATTTCATAGTAGCACAACAAGAGCTTGTTGGCATAGAAAATAATAGTTATGAAATCATCTTGATAAATGTGTTCATGATGCAACATATCATAGATTTGAAACAAGAAGATGCCCTAAAATGTTTCACTTGAAAAGGTGAAGGTATATTAATGTTAAAGATGATGGTTCATTTTCATTGAAGTCATTTTGTCCTCTTGGCAATGACTATTGTTGGGTTATTTCCAAATTACACAACAAAATGGGTGTGGGCTAGTTAATTGCCATGCCTTTGTTCCACAATTGGTCATATCCATAAACAAGGCTAGTTGTTTGTTGCCTTCAATTTGTTAGAAGTTGATTTTGTTTGTCAAACAATAAATTAACATTATATTTCAATCTTATATGCTAAAACATATTTGGTGGGCATGATTGGATTGAATCTTGTTTTGGAACTAGTTCATGTTTCTTAAGTTTGTGAAGTGATATCAAGGCACAAAAAGAAATCTTGTCTTTTTCCACTACCCAAATTCACTAAGTTTGTGGTGAAATAGGACAAAATTAATTAATATGCAACTTATATGGTTTTAGTAAAAAGGACTAGTTGATTAACACATTTTTAATGAAATGTTTTTTAGTTGTTTTGGATAGTTGCATGTTGCATTAAATAATTTAATTAAATTTTTTGACATGGACATATGACGTCCCAAATTAATATGACATGGAATAGTGTGCCACAACATCATATAACCTTTTCTTTTTTTCCCCTAGATTGTGGAATCACAAATTACATTTTAGTCATGGCATGAAGTGACAAATTTACATGCCATGATTTTTTAAATTTATATATATATTGGATTGTGGAATCACGGATTACATTTTTTCCATGGAGTCATGACAAATTTACATGTCGTGAAAATAATTTAATTTAATTTAATTCTTTCCAATTTTGTTGACAAAAATGTTTTGACACCATTTAAGCATGATTCACAATGATGTATATGTTTGTAAATTACATTTGTAAAAGATATATTAACATAAGCATCCATCAAAGATTGAACCCAAGACTTCATAGAATCACACTAAATTTTGAACCACCAAACCACTTCAACAATTTATCAATAAAAATGAAAAAGTTTAAGTTTATCATGCTTGGCATGAAATGTTTTAGGAAATTCAAACTTTAATATACATTTTCTTTTGCAACAACTATTCAAATGTTACAAATGAAAAGATGATCTTGAAGTTTATTCAATCATGTATTCAAAAAAAATATTGTAATTTACAATGTATTTTTAAAAAATCAAATAACATTTCATGAATAAATCAACAAATTTTTTTTTTTGTTTAAATTAACCTAAAATCTTTGCTGGAGGGTGCAAAAGTGTAAATGTTATGCATTCAATAGGAGGATACCGAAAACTAATTGTTGTAACTACAACAATTCTTGATCACAAATATGGCCATTATGTTAGGTCAAATAAGGTAATTCTTAAACATCATGATTTCAAAAAAAGATCATGATCTGGATGTTCATATCAAAGTGTTCAATTATGCAATAAAAACAAATGCATAGACTTCTGAAGAGTACATCATTAATGTGTTTAGTTATACATTAAGAAATATGACATTGGATTGGCACCATAATTACATGTCAAAAAATTTTGACTGTATTTTTCAAAGCTTACACATGCATTTTGCAAACATCATTGAAAGATTTAAAATGATGAGCGAATATACATGGAGTCGAAGAACATGAATTAGGAGGAGACTGAATGGGTGGAGGTTTACTATGAGCATATTCAAAAGTTGGTTCATGGTTTATAAGTACCAACCATAGACAATTTTCTAATTATTATGTTTAGAGCAAGTTTGCAATCATACCATAAAATTGCAACTATAAGAATGAAGTGGTCAACATTACAAGAACATAAGGAAGCAACAATGTTGTGTGAAGAAGTTATGATTACTGCAGAAGCAAGGAGTGCACTATTAGTACCACAGAGTATCAAGTAGGCAGTACTAGCAAAAACACAAAGTAATACAAGGAAGATTGACAAACATTGCACGAATTATGGGATGACAAATCACAATGTGGAGACATGCAAAAAGAAGAAAAAGTAAACCATGGTGGCAACCATAAAGGTATAAAATGACAAATTTTCCAATGTAGAGATGCAAAAAATGTTTCATGGGAAATATGTGATAGTAGCAAAAGTTCAACCTATTGATGAGACACCACTAGTAGAAAACGTGGGTGCAGTTCATTAATCCCCATTCACTAAACCAGTGAATTCATTGCTTCCCCACTAGTACCCGTTCATTACAACTAGTGAATTCACTCAAAATCTAGTGAAATCACTTAGCATATAGGGACACCTTTGTTGTAGTGCATAAACAATCATTGTGGATGTGAATGTGGTGGATGTTAATGCTATTGCAAGAAATAAAGTAACTAAAGAATAGGTGTTCAAGGATAAAAAGCCAAGAAAAACAAAGAATGTTGTTGACTGGGAGAAAGAAAAGTGGTTGGGTCTCAGAGAAACGATAATTTTATTGATAAAACTCAAATGGTGGTGGTATGGGAGTAGGCTTTTCGTTTTGTTGAACCAATATCTCTTTGCCATGACCTTTCAGGGGCAAGCAGTATATGGTGGAAGCAATTCAACAAATTAAAAAAAACACGAACCTAGATTAAAGCGCCATCCACATCCATGGAAAGATGGAACATAACTTGGCTAAATATGCCAAATATTACTCCTGTGGACGCACAAAAATCTCAGGAAGTAGTGAATTCACAAGGGAAACTGATCACAATAGAAGAAAATTTTCTAAACATTGGTAAGCAGATGTTTTTAAAAAATTATACTTTGAACTTAGGACAATTGTTTAAAATAGCTCCTAAGCTAAAGAAATATATTTGTTAGAAGTTGAAACCATAAAAACTCAAAATGTAAGTAAAGCAACCATAGATAAATAAGTTAGTTCTTTAGTACCAAAAGTAGGGACAATTGTTGTAGCAATAGATTATCATATGGCAATTATCCAAATACAGATTGGGAAGAATACAACAAAAGATGTGTTGTTGGATGGAGGTTTTGGACTTAATATTATCACAAAATAATTAAGATTAAGGTAGGGGCTTCCAAAGCCTAAACCTGTAACATATAATTTGAGGATGGCAAATCAAACAACCACAAAACTAGTGGGGATGATAAGAACTTTGAAGATATATGTTCATAGCATTCCTTATATAACTACATTTACTATACTTCAAAATAATGTGGTAGATTCTAGTTATTCCATGTTGTTGGGGAGACCATGGCTGAGGGATGCTAAAGTGGCACATGACTGGGGAAGTAACATTGTTACCATACAAGGGAATGGGATAGTTCGAACAATTATAATTACCAAACACTTGGGAAGTGAAGTAAAAAGACCAAAGGTGTTATTATGTTATGATTATCAAAATGGCATCATAGATGAAGAAGAAGATATCATCTTTGTTACAAAGCCATAATCGTTTTCCATAGGAACAATTAGTTTACCTAGAACAATTTAATTTATGAATACCACAAATGTGGGGATCATGGATACAAATGTGAAAATGAATATTTCATAATAGGATCTGAAGTCCAAAGCACAAAGAAGAAGACATTTAGCAATAGATATGAACTAGAAGTAACTTTAGAGGATAAGGTGTATCCAGATATGTACTATAGACATCAACCAAGGAATCTTATAGTGGATGAAACTCCAACAAACATCAAATCACATGGATTGCAATAGTTGGATGGGTGTTAATTAAAGATCAACAATTGATGAAGCTCAATCTAGAAACTAATGCAAAACCATAGATGGTGAATATTAATGCACAATTGGAAATAGGCAAGGTGCTAGAAGTGGAATAGTTGTTGAAGGAATTCAAATATGTTTTTGCATGGACATACAAAAATCTGAAAAGGATTCCACCAGAGTTAACACAACACATAATTGAATTGGACACTACTATAATGTTGGCACATCAAGCCAAGTACAGATTAAATCCAAATTATGCTACAATGGTCAAACAAAATATAAATAAGTTGTTACCAATTGGATTCATTGAATCTATAGAAGAAGCTACATGGTTGTCACCCATAGTAGTAGTACACAAGAAAAATGGCAAGTTGAAAATCTATATAGATTTCAAAAAACTAAATGTGGCCACAAAAAAAGATCCATACCCATTACCTTTCACATATGAAGTGTTGAACATAGTAGCAAGGTATGAGGCATATTCCTTCTAAAATGGATATTCAAGATATCATCAAATATCTATAGCTCTAGAGGACAAATACAATACTACATTTGTTACAAATTGAAGGGCTTTTATATGGAAGGTAATGTTGTTTGGAGTTTAAAATGGACCTCCAACATATTAAAGAGCCGTGACTAAAGCATTCAAAGAGTATTTAGACAATTTTATGAAGATATTTTTAGATGACTTTACAATGTATAGTGACATGGAGAGTCATTTGCAGAAGCTCTAATTATGTTTTGAAAAGTGTAGAGAATATGGCATTAGTCTGAATCTAAACAAATGTGCATTTATGGTATTTTTAGGGATGATCTTGGGTTTTATTATTTCCAAGGACGGGAAACTACCAGATCCAAAGAAAATACAGGCAATCGTAAACATACCACCACCTAAGAATCCCCAACATATTCAAGTATTCAATGGGATGGCATAATTTTACAAATGCTTTATAAAAAACTTTGTTGCAATTATGGCACTTGTCATTAAACTGACTAGAAAGATAGAATATTTTCTTTGGACAGAAGAATGTCATAATGCATGGGAATTGATTAAATAGAAGTATATTGGAGCACAGAAACTGATATCACCAAATTGGCAAGTGAAATTTCATGTTCATACATATGCGTCCTTGTTAGCTATGGGGGCTATGTTGTCTTAGAATGTAATAGGGAAGAATGATCAACCAATAGTGTATGCTTGTAGGCTTTGAATAGAGAAAAATAAAATTATAACATAATAGAAAAAGAGGTTTTAGCAAAGGTTTTTTCTTTGCACAAGTTTAGACATTATTTGATCGGCAATAAATTTGTCTTTTTTATATAGATCATATGGCATTGGTCTATCTAGTCAACAAACCACACGTTTCAAGGAAAATAACTAGATGGTTGGTATTGTTTTTCGAAAATGATTTTACAGTAGTGTATAAGCCAAGCAAAACTCGTGTAGTATTAGATGTATTGTCAAGATTACTGGATAGTACAGAACCCACAGGTGTGCCTAATCAAATCACATATGCAAGAGTGTTTTATATAAGGCCTTAATGGTTGAATGACGTAAAAGAATTCTTAAAAATAGGATAGATTAAGGGCGCATTATGGGTGAAGTAGAAGCAAAGATTAGTTAGGAAAGTAAAACCTTTTATAGTGAAGAATGGTGAATTGTATAGAATGGGCCAAGACAACAAATTGCGACAATGTTTGACAACAATAAAAGCATAAATGGTGATGAAAGAACTGTATGAAGGACCTTCAAGAAAGCAATTTGCAACGAAAATAATGTAGAGGAAGATATTGGATGCTAGATATTGGTGGCCAACTATGTACAAGGACATGCATGATTATTTCAAATCTTGTGATGCATGTCAAAGAATAGGAGGATTGGCAATTCAAAGTTTTGCAAAATTGGTCACAAGTTTTTTAGAGAAACCATTTATGAAATGGGGACTTGATTTTGTGGGGCCAATTAAGTTAACAAGGAGATATACATGGAACAAATATATTCTTGTTGCCACAAATTATATTATTAAGTGGGTGGAAGCAAGAGCATTAAGAACCAATACAACAACAATCATAGCAAAAATTTTGTATGAGTGCATATTAACTAGGTTTGGATATCTTTTGACTATAGTCACAAATTAGGGAGTTCATTTTATTAATGATGCCATCAAGTATTTGCTAAATCGCTTTCTGATGAAACATGTGAATTTTACAATTTATTATCTTCAAGGGAATGGGTAGGCTGAGTTTATGAACAAGCTACTTGGGACACTATTGACCAAGTTAGTGAAAATATAAAAAATTGGGATGAACATTTATGTACAATGTTATTTTCATACATGATTGCAAACAAAGTGGCAACATGGTATACACCATATCAATTAGTGTATGGATTACATCCATTAATGCCCATTGAGTACATTGTTCCAGTTATGGGTGGAAATGAGAGAAACAATATTGTAGTGAATGTTTTAACCGGTAGAATTACAAAGTTCAAGAAGTTGCAAGAAGCTAGAATGCAAGTTGCAAAAATTGCAATAATTTAGCAATGGAATAAAACATTATGGAATCAACAAAACAATTTGAAAAAACAATTTAGTTTTGGTGATTATAATCTATGGTTTCCAAAGGTCAATGAGTCACACCTAGGGAAGTTTACTAGGAAATGGTTTGGTCCATACAAAGTACAATATGTGTTACTAAATAACATTGTGTTATTGATGACCACTGAGAAGTTTGAAACTAACCCTATGTTGGTCAACATGAATAAGCTCAAACCTTATAAATACATCGAATTTGAAATTCAAAAAAAAAAACAACATATGTTAATATATTGAGAAAATAGTGCAGATGGAGTTTTGAAAGTGAATTTTGACACAAAAGAGGGTGATGAAGGATGTCAACTATAAAAACCACAAATGAAGAATGATGAAGATAAAGAATAGATCACAATATAGCAACGAACACAATATTTATTTTCAATTTCCAAAATAGCAATAATTGTAGCAGTGTGGAATTTGGGATGCAGAAATTTATAGATGATATGTCAAGAGTATCGGTTAAATTAATAATAGTATTCGTTCGATCATCAAGAGTGTTCACACAATCATCAAAATTATGGGCATAATCACTAGAGAAATCGATACAATCACCATATGTGTTTTCACAATCAATAGATAAATGGGCATAGTAAGTAGAAAATGTACATGGTGAACGAAGTGGAATCGATACAAACAATACAAATAATGTAAGGTGATTACAGATGGGGAGTAATTAGAAGATGAAATCTATGAGGTTCATTCATAATGATGATGTTAAGTGCTTCCACATGGCGGTATAAGGAACACATAAACTTGTAATGATGGGTTGTATTAATTTTGAAGATCATGCATTAATTAAAAGATGGCAAGCAAATGAATAATGAATGTGATGGGCGGCATGTTCAAAGATGAGAAAAAACAAGGTAATTGTTGAAAACAATTTACGTTTGTTGCTAGAAGCTGTGCGCATTTTCAAAGTTTTGGAGTTCACAACAGTATGAATGTAGAGAGTGCAATTGAAAAATTACAATGAATAACAAGGGAAAAGGAAGTGTAGGGGAGTGAGCATAGACGAAGGTAGGAGGAAAAAGTGAATTGTTGAGAAGAACAAAAGAAGAAGAGGAGTTGAGAAGAGCAAAGAGAGGAGTGTTGAATATTCAGCTGTTGGATGTAAGGTCATCGTTGCATTCATCATCATCTTTGAAATGTGCTAAAGGGAAGGCATATAATGTGAAGATACAATTTGCATAAACAATAATTCAAGACATAGATATAATTAAAACATTTGTAGTTAAGTTTGTACGCAGAAATAGACGACGTTGGCGTGTAAAATAACATACATGAACATGAGCTACATCAATAGATCTCGTGTACATTGAAGAATTGGAGGAAGATGAAGCTGAGGAGCATCATTTTGTGGAAGCATAGACAGTGCAGAAGGACGCAAGGGAGGAGAATGTTGTTGTGCAAGAAGAACAATTATTCATAGAAGTGTACTTGAGGTGCAAATAATGGCAGAAACACAACGAAGGTTGATCGAAATGGAGTAGCATGAAGTGGAAGCAATACTAAAAAGAAGATGCGTAATCTTGGACAAAATTACACTTCTGGAAAAAGGTATTAAAATTTTAGATCTTGAGCATTTTATGTGGACATAAACGAAACAAAACTATGATAAACATATAGAGCAGATGGAGAATCGGAAAAATATTGTTGTGGAAAAAGACTTTGGATAAAGCGAGGCTTGTGCCTTTGTTTCTAATGGGGTGGGAAGCACCGATGCCCAATGTAATGTTGGAATTTTCTGAACACATTATTAATCAAGGGGGCAAATATCTATTTTAGGCATAAGGATAAGGTGTATGTAATCAATAAACAATTTAATTGTAGATTTTTTTGGAGTGTGTGCGAAAAGGTATGTAGAAAAACTAAAAGGATAGGTCAATAAGTCATTAGCAGTTCAGGCATTACAAAGTTGTAAACTTGCACCTGCAAATTCTTTTGCAGATCAATGGAATGCAAAGAATCTGGGTCTGCCATACTTTGTCAAATATCTTGCCATTATATATGTCATTTATCAAAGGGAGAAGGTAGAATATTTTTGTAACAAAAATGTTATTACATTGGTGAATAGAGAAGGGGCAACATGTAGATTGGGCATAGATTATATTCAATAGTTTGTGTAGTGAGCTAGATAGGTGGTATAAATATGTTAAGGATAATAAGGGGGATAAGAAAGATACATGTCAATTTGCCTTTGTATTGGCAAAAATATTTCAGTATTTGTTTGTGCATCAAAAGGACAATCTAAAGAAACCACTGGCCAAGGTTAAAAGAACTAAGGAAAATATGCAAACAACATTAGAAAACAAAAAGAAAGTTGTAACAGACTCTCCAAGAAATGCTCTCAAGAGGAAGAATAGAGTTGAGGAAGGACGAACCTTAAGCTTAGGAATGAAGAGGGAACATGAAAGCACAAATTTGAGGGCATAAAAAATGATGAGGGGTAGAGTGGAACCATTTGTAGTACCAACAATGGTAAAGGTAGTTCCACCAATGGTCCAGGTAGTTAGAAAAACTATAGCAATACCACATATGACATCTCCACAATAGAGATAGCCGAAGGAGCAAAGGTAGGAGATACCACAAATAACATCACCATAGGAAAGACAGTTGTAGGAGCAAAGCAAGGAGTTAAAAGGGAACATGACATAAGGTTTCCAAAAGGTGAGGAACATCTACACTTTGAAAGGGATGTATGTGAAGATTGGATGCAAACCATTGGAAGTTCAAAACATTTACAACATTTACAACATCATTTGCAATAATAACAACAACAATAGACATAGGAAGGTCTACATGCTATTGAATTGTAGATGGAAAGAGTGGTGACACAACCTATTTTTGAAAAGTTTAGACCAACAGAATTATAGGTACCACCTAGTAGGCTACAACCTACAAAAGGATTCCTATTTGAATTTGAATTGGGGAGAATAATGATACAAGAGTTAGGATCATATGTAGAAGGATATGGAGATCCTACAACTTAGACAAGTACACCAAAGTTAGTTGAGGAGGTAGTTACAGAAATAATGAAAGCATATAAGGTAGTTGAGTTATTTCAAACCATGGTAATTATGAATTTGAATATGAAGAATTTGACCATGGAGGTAAACACTCTAAAGAACATATTGGTTATGAAGGAGAAGGAAAAGGCAATGTTACAAGAGGAATTGGATAAGGAGAAAAAGTTCTAGAAAGGGTATAAGCATAATGTGGAAATTTGGCGAAATAATAGGCTAGAAGTTGAGCATAAAAATATAATATTCATTAAAAATATATAAAATGAAAATAAAAAGCTCAAGGGTAGCTCATCATGGTTGAAGTTGTAGGATGAAAAATTACATAATTTGAAACAAAAGGCTGAAATATGGGAAACCATAGACATGAAGTGGACATTAGCACTATTTCTTCATAAGAAACAACATGAGGCTTTGGATAGTCGAGTGAAAGCACTGACTAAAGAAAAGAAGGGAAAAGGATAATGTTCTAACATATTTGGAATTGATAAATTTGAAGAATGTGTCTTTGTTGTAGTTTAAAGAGCTTAGAAGAAAAGCAACAAAGGCAGAAAGAGAATAGTTCATGGAGGACAAGAAGGAGTATCAAAGAACTTTGTAGTAATTGCAAGCACAGTTGGAAAGGGCATTGGAATAAAAAAAGAGTTTGGATCCAGCCTGTATTAAAAAAAGATTAGAGGATTACAAACAAATGTTGCAGTACTAAACACTAATGAAGACAAAAAACAAGATGAAGGACTTTGAGGTAGAATCTGAGGAATGGTGGGACGTTGCAAAGGAATGTATTACAAAGGAGTTGGAAAAGAATTTGGCTCAACATAGAACTGATGAAAGAATTTTGAGGTACAAGTTGGAAGCTTATTAAAAAGAATTTTCCAGATTTCATCTATGGCAGTCCAACAAATATAGAGGTATCGAACCAAGATGAAGAAACAAAAACAAGGCCTAGTGGGACAACTTAGGAAAAGGAAATACATATTGAAGAATCACATAACCTCAAAAGTGGAGCAACTTAGGAGGAGGAGGTATAGCCAAAGATACCATAGGACTTTAGAGGAGGGGGTCAAAAATTTAAAAAAACCAAAGGGAATTCAAGAATAGGATAAGGTGGAGGCTCTTCTACCATTAGAGATATCCAAAATACAACATCTAGATATTGAACCCCAAACTAAATTAATGGGGCAAAAGATTGGAACTACAAATAAAAACATAGATATAGAACCATTGGTTTCTATGTAGATTGGGGTTACAACATTGTGGTAGGGGAAATAGATGTTTGCAAGGATATAAAATACTATCATTTCATTTTTGTCATTTTACAAGGATTTCGAGGATGAAATCCAAAGTATAGAGGGGGTAATGTTAAGGGGGTAAGCTAAGTATGTGATTTGGGATGAACAAGGCAATTAGGATAGACACTAATTAGGGAACTTTGTTAGTTTGAATTTTGAATTCTTGTTGCTTTGGATCATTATGATGTGACTTGCGATGGTTCTAAAAGGGGGAGTTTTGGAGAATAAGAGCAGGAGAATAAGAGGAGACATGGTGTTTTTTTTTTTATAGAAAAGAATAAGAAGAATTGGAAGTACTTGCGATAGAAAACCACAAACTTTATTTTGATATAACACAAATTTTAAGTGTTGTTTTTGGATTTTTTTCAACAAAACATGGGATTGATGTTTTCATTAATACAGAAAAACACAAATTTCTACAATTAATTCTAGGTTAATATTTTGTGTGAATTTTCTATAGTGTTAGATTATGATGAAATGAATTGTAATCTTGTTTTTGGAGTTTTTTACAATGTATTTTGAAGTGCAAATTTTGGTTATATGTAATAACCATGAATATGATGTTCAATTTGAATTGTAATTGGTTACAAATCACCCTTTAGTTTAGTAGAGTTCATTGATATGGATGGAGATTTAAAAAAAGAGCTAGAAGAATTGAAGGCTCTTTTGAGCGAAATGAAGTTGTGGATTTGTAAAATAGTTAGAAATAAATATTTATTAGTTAGAAAAATATCGGATAAATGTTTGATAATTGGAAAATGACTTTAAAAACATTTGTTGGTTTGAAAAAAGACTTGAAATATTACATGTGCTTAAAATGTAAAATATATATAATTTTTTATTTTGATAATCAATTAATGAAAGTGGTGTAGATAACCAACTATTCTCAAATACATAAGAACCAAAAACTTATGAATTGATGAAAAGAAAAAGAAAAACCTAATATAAAACCCGGATTTGGTTTTAAATTTAAATCATATATATTTATATATATATATATATATCCAAAATTAACATATATTAAAAAAATGATACATGCCCAACATTGTTCCTTACCATTGCACCACCACCTTCATAAGGTGCAAAATATTGTGAACATATTATAATAAACATGTTCAA
>Ga0116231_10009445_pt1 | contig 16453 bp, 15 predicted proteins | sample S1TSphgellanicum_2_FD_89695 | JGI IMG/M metagenome (GOLD analysis project Ga0116231, IMG submission 89695) | Host-associated microbial communities from peat moss isolated from Minnesota, USA - S1T2_Fd - Sphagnum magellanicum MG | ecosystem: Host-associated > Plants > Peat moss > Unclassified...
AGGTGATTGAGTTCCTAGTAGAGTCCTTCTAGTTTTGATGGAATCCATTGCAAGGTGATTGGGTCCCTACTAAAATCCTTCCAATTTTGATGGAGTCCATTGCAAGGTGACGGAGTCCTTATATTTTTAATGGAATCCATTGCAAGGTGATTGAATCCAATTTGAGTCCATCCATTAGTACTTGACTCTTTCTTTAGTCCATCAGATTATGACAAAGTTTATGATGTACATTGTAGAGTCTATTATACATCGACTATGACCCATTTAGAGTCCACAAATTGATCATTAAGTCCATTCAAAGGTCTAATTTGCATACAAACATGTTGTAGTTCATTAACAATTTGTATAGTCCAAGTTTAAACATGATATGCCCTTCAAAGTCCCGTGCATATGAATCCATGTAAAGTTGCCACATTCCATTCAAAGTCCATATATAAATATGTGTAAAGTTGCCACAATCCATGCAAAGTTGGTTTGTAAACTTAATGTAGGACCCATTTCATTGATTTTTTTTTTGGTAAAATTGATGCAATGAAATTCAATGTTCTTTTGTAGGCTGATTTTTTTTTGAAATTCAAAATAGCTCATCTAGAAATGTGTATTGGACAACAGGCATTTGAGGGGCTCAAACCTTTTTTTGTAAAACCATTGTGGGAGCATAACACATGTTGTATCTATCATGTTGAAATGGATGAACTTTGAATAGGACTCAACAATATGCAACATAAATTTGAGGTTTGTAATCACTCTCCCAAAAATTGTGTTGCTTCTTCCTAGTTTTATAAGGGGATCACAAATCTTTGGGAGGCCATTGTTTGTCCTAAAGGGGAATTGGTAGAATGGTATAACAAAGATAGTCTATATGGATAATGTTCTAACTATGGAATACAAAAAAAAAAATTTGTCCTACCGAACTTGCTAGTATGGTGTTCAATTTGGTAGAGTGGAGGCGATTTGCCTTGGAAGAAACCAAAGCAAGAAATGGAAAGGTTTTAGAGAAATTAAACCTTGTTTACAAGAATGCTACTTCATATAAGATGTTGGATTACTTGAAATTTAAGCTACAACACTTTGTCAAGCATAATTTTGTAGCTCAATGGGAAGACAAAAAATTCAATGCTTGGTTGAAGTCTTTTCCAAAAGACAACATTGTGTTAGTGGTGGACTTTGGTGAAAACTATTCTTTTGAAATCCAAAATTAGGTACAAAACATGGTACTCATACCAAATCAACATATTAGTATACATTTGTTTTCATCATAACCCTGATTTTGACCCCCTATGATGAGGAGACATCAATATTTAATGAATTTCATTTCTATATTTCATATAACCGTAAACATGATTTTGAATTTGAGCAAGATTGCTTCAAGATTCATCATTAGCACATGGTGGAACATTAGTGATTGCTTGAAATGGCATTTTTTATGGTTGGATGGGTGTGTTGCATAGTTCAAAAGCACGAAGCTTTGGTATTTTGTGAGTAGGTATCCTAGCATGACTAATGGGTGCAAAATGACATGGTTTTTCCTTGGAAGTGGTCATGGGAAAGGTCCCCATGACGGGGCATGTGCAATCATCAAAAGGTTTATTTGGCATGAACAATTCAATGCAGAATGGGGAAAAATTAACTAATGCATAAGAGGTTGTGAGTTTTCTTCGTAGGGAGTTATTTTACCGTCATGAGCCATCATACACAAGTAAAAGGGGGCCACCATTCCCTTGACGATTTTGGCACATCAAATCTACTGATTTTGATTGTAGCTCCACCACATATGCATGTGAAGCCATTGAAGGTACCATGAAAATCCATTCTAAGCTACAAGTATAATTTATGAATGAGGAACAGGTAATTCAAACTTGGCACCAAGTACCCGTGCACCAAATCTAGTGAATAGGAGCTATTACAAGTTAATATGCATGACAAGTAAATGAAAAATAAGTAAATCAGAAGTAATAAATAAATCAACTAATCAAGGCGACAAACACAAGTGCACAAGTTGCTTGAAAGGTAAGTAACAAGTAACAAAGGATTGGATCCAAGTATTTAAAGCACAGTGATAAGTAGTGAACAAGAACTATGAACACAAACTTACATGACAAGTAAAAAAACACCCATCAAGTATTTAAATTTGTAAATAAAATAACAAAAGCTACAACACAGGTAATTAAACAACATGAAAAGAATTAAAGGTAAGTAATAAGTGAGAAAGGATTTGAACTCCAAGTATTCAAGGCACATTAACAAGTAGAGAGCAGGAGTTGTGAGTGATGAACTTGCATGACAAGTTACAAATACACACATTAAGTATGCAGATTTGTAAAACAAGTAGCCAAGACCACAACACAAGTAATTAGTAAACATTCAAAATGTAGCTAAAGGTAAGTAGCAAATAACAAAGGAGTGGAACCAAATATTCAATGCACATTGACAATTAATGAATGAGAACTGTGAATAGTGAACTTGCATGACAAGTAACAAAGACACCCATTAAGTATCAAGACTTGTAAAACAAGTAGCTTAAGGCCACAACACAAGTACATAATTCATACATGGTCAGTAGAAACCACCAAGTAGAAGTAATTAGCTTACTGGTTCAAACATAATGATAGTTGAATAAAAAAAAACCAGTAACCAAGGGTTGATCATTACAATTACCCAAGATAGAATGGCAAGCCCTAGAAGCATGTAAACTCTAGTTGCAATGATAAGTAGAAAACCATGATCATCAAGTATTCAAGCAAACTAAACAAGTTCATTACTTTACAATCTATGTAGAAGGCTTAAACATGATCATTTAAAGCATCTAAATTTATTGAACAAGTTGAGGGTTGTTTACAAATTAGTAATCATGTCCACATTATTATCATTATTATCATGTCCATGAAAGCTTGTTGTATAAGCTATTGAATGTTTATTGCACAAGTAGGAAACACAAATCAAGTAAAGTATTCAAGCTTGCAATTAAACAAGTTATACTGTACCACCATATTTGATTAAAATAGCCTATAAATGATTTGAATTTAGTAGAAGTCATGGTCCACATACATGTGTGACAACTAGGCAAACCACAATGAAAAGAAAATGTTGGTTCATGAAGGACAACTTAGAGTTGGGTCCCTAATATGTCCACCATGGTGAATTTCTACATTCATTCAAGTGAAACAATTTGCAAATTATGGGCAAGTAGGCAATTCATGTACATTACTTGTGTTTTTTGTAGATAATGTGTGGGATGTTTTTCCCAAGTTTTTACACCAATATGTTGTCGCTTCAAATTTTTGCGATTTGGTGAGATTGTTGTGGATGTGTCCCAGAAATTCAAGATAAGCTCACAATCAACTTCACCCACAATGTTTGAACACCGTTTTCATGGGAGCCTTCCCCAAATATTATCCCCAATAAGACCAACATGAATCCTACATGTTACTACTTGGACAATGAGTATCTGGATCCACCAATTGTTTTAGAGATGTAATGTCGAGAGGACAAGCTTCATTTAACACCATTGTAATCAAAAGTGTGTTTCTATAGGACAAGTTTTCCTTTGATTTTTGTGCTACAAGTTGTGCATATGCAATTTTTAGGCTCTCAAGAAGGCCTAATTTGCTTTCAATGTCACTAGCATCCTTAACAAATTGTGGAAGAAGACCTTGGACATTATCTTTGTCCAAGAACTTTCTCAAGGCATGTTGCCTATCCTCATTGGTAAAGTTGTGGGTAGGGTTGAATAACTACTCATGGAGACTATCAATAACAACACAATATTTTCTCCACCATGTTGTTGTGGGATTCACAACAACTATTGAATCAACAGTGAAGTCCATGAGGTTTAAGTTTTCTGCCCTTGCATGACATTGATTTTCACATTTAGCTTTTTTTCTAGCACACTCAACCTTTTTTCTTTCATGATCTTTGGTAAACTTGCACGCAATCATAAAATAGACAATAAATGTTAGTATACATTTGAAACATTATAAACTAGGTATAGATTTGGGTTTACCAAGTAATTAAAAAAAAGCCACTTTCATTGGACAATGAATTCTTGATTGACATCCATTAATGAACATCTAGCACAAATTACTAAAAATTTGAATGTCCCTTTGGATAAACAAACACTACACCCATCTGATGAGAATATTCAAGAGAAGGAAATAGGTTAACTACTAAGGTAATGTTACAAATTAATTGAATGCCTACCAAAAAAAAACCAATGCACAAAATCAAATATGAATACATGACCTAGATATTCATGTATGTTTACTCCACTTGAAATCCATATCCATGTGTGGGTGGGTACACAACTCTAATTGAACCTCTTTTGAATGGCACTTATAGATTTATACTTAGACATATTGAATGCAAAAAAATCCTAATGTAGATGAAAGGCTTAGTAGTTTGTGACCAAGTGTTGATTAATAAAGAAATCACATCATGAATTTATGATCTGATGCATTTCAATCCCCATAATTTTTCCTCAAGACCTTTTTGAGTAACATGACCATGAAAAAATTAAAGGTCTTGGTGACAAAATTGTTATAATGCTAAGTGGTAGACACCATTATAATATGAACAATATTACAAGCTAGTTCATGACTAAATGTTGATCTTTCAACAGCTCCTCAACACAAAGAAATATTGATTGACATCCACAACATTTGAAAAAGTTCATGTAGTATGCTCAGAATAAGTGAAAAATACATCATATCACAACAACATGGATATAGAAGTTCATCAATGAGGATGGAAGGGAAGTTCCAACAATGGAAATACTTGAAGATTAACACTTATGAGGTCTTGCTATATATAATCATGTTATATACATAGACAAAAATGTACTAGAACTTGTTTGATGAAATGTCACTGATTTAGAAGTTTAACAAGTTGCAAAGATCAAACAAACATGCCAGCATTCATCCAAGATGAAACAAGTAGTGATATCACAAGCATATGACCCTAAATAAACCATAGAAAACCAAAGGAGCTCACCCTAAACAAATGCAAACTAGTAACCTAAACATGTTTGGTATCTCAACTATAACAACATATAGGAGGCAAGAACATATCTAGCCATTTTAATAGTAGTTTTTGCAACCTTCATAGCTCGTCAAACTTTTGCATCTTGAAGTCACTTAGTTAGGGACTTTTTCACATTCTTTTGATTGCCCATCTATTGTTGGCAATTTGCAAAAAAATGTTGATAAAAAAAGGTGACCAACTTTTCAATGAAAAAAAAAACTGAAGAAAATGCAAACTTCTTTCACTTGAACACCAACATTGTTTGGGCATTTGAGAAGAACACTTCAGTGCAACATTACAGTGCAAAGGGGAAGAACTTGTGATGGTCATGGCGCAGCACGGGTGGTGTGAGAACTAAAACTGCACACAACATCTTGCAAACCTTTTAGACCTAAGGCCCCACTCCCGCACCTTCCTTCTTTCCTTCTTTCTTTGCCATGTGGAGGCCAAGATTGGGCATCCCTATCCAATGGTCATAACCTAAACCTGCAATTGCCTTTTTGATGATCCAAATGTGGCTGAACCTATTTGAATCTACTTGCCTAGGTTTTCTGTACTTGTTTACTTGTTTATGTTGTTAGCTTTGGCTTAAGGTAAAAAAATATAAGTTAGTAAAATTGGTTGGCAACCACTTTTAGCCCTTTTTGTAACCCATGTTGGGCTCCTATTCCAATGAAAATTCCTAGATTATAACATGGAAAGACCCTCAAAGTAGTTTTTCCTTGCAGTAAGGATGTGTGTCTAACATACATATTTACATGTAGGCAACTTTTTTTTTCTCGTTTGTAATTTCATAAAACATGCTTCAACAAATCCTTCAGGACATATCATATGATTGGTTTTCATGGGAGCTTTTTTAGGAATGAGAAAATGGATACTTTGTCCATTTTGGAAAGTATCATTATTTTTGGAAAGTAGAGTGAAAGTAGACTTCAAAAACATTGGATACAATATTTTAAACTTCTATTAGCTTTTCTATGACACATTTGATAACTTCATGTGATTCAAATCTTAAATATCAATAGGTGTCAATTACTTTTAAAACTTTATTTCACACATTTCTGTTTTCAATGGACTACTTTTTTGGCCTATTTTATCATGCTTTGACCTTAGGAAAAATAATCTTTCAAACATGATAAGAGAAAAAATGCAAGAAGTTTTATGGTGTTGCTCAAATTATAACAAACTTTTTTTCATCTCATAGAGGAGAAGAAGCGCCTTGAAGGTCAGACATTGGAGCTTGGTTTAGTCCTTGTGGAATATCAAAGTACATCCTTGATCATGGTGAATCTGTAAAGAGTTCTCAAATGTTCTTGTGGCAATCATCTCACATGTACGATAGGAGGCACAAAATGATTGATAATACATATGCAGACTATACATGCTTGGGAACTTTGCTAATAATGGACCTACTCAATTAGGCTTGGGTGGTGGTAAGGAAGGAATAAATGACAAGAATGTTAGAGAAACCCCATGAGGCAAGTTGAACCCAAACATAATAGTTGGGCAACTAGGAGAATACATATGTTATCTATTGAACATGCATGGAGTGTAGTTTGGATTTATGTGGAAAATAAAATTTGTTGTTTATTCACTTGAACAATATTTTTTATGTATCATACATCTTTGGACTTTTTTTATGTGTACAAGATGTGGTGATTGTTGTGGTGATCATGACTTACAATTGCCCTAATTACTTGGCATTGTTGGACATCTTCATGCAATTCAAAAAATTGTAATACCATTGTTGAGTATCATAGCTCATTGGAACCTTTGCCTATAGGCATCACAAAGTTGCAGATAGATTCCCACTTTTTGTATCACATGTGAGTATTGAATATCCCTTGTCCTTCCAAACAACAAAGCTATGAAGCCTCTAGAATAGTTGGTGTGTTTTGGCTATTATTCCTTTCAAGTTGAAAGGTGATCATACAACTGCTCTGCTAAAGTCTATGTACCATTTGATGAGGTCCAAATGGGACATCTTTATAAAAGTTTGGTTTTAGGGGGGTTTTGGATTTGATGCTCTGCATGTTTTCACTAATGTAAACTCACATAGGGTGGGGCAAATCGGACTATGATGTGAAAAGCCCATAGCTTTTCTCAAGTGAATTATATATAAGTCTACCAATAGCTTTGTAGAGTTGCAACATGTTCCTTATAACCATCCCTTGGGAAATAAAAAAGTAGCAGCCAAGGTTTAGGGTCCACATTTGAAATGGTTGTGAATAACCCCTCATACAAAAGGCAACTTATGTCACCTCACTTATGGGCACTAACATCCCAAGAACAATTACAAATTTGGCATTATAAACATACCATCAACACTGTAAATAACTTTTGTAAATTTTTGAATCAATAATTTAGAAGATATGCAAAAAACAATTGTAGTGATTGTATCATGTTGCTTTTCCATGAACTAGCACACAATGCCTACTCACATTTTCAAAGTTCAAATCAAAATGGGAGGAAGGTAAAAACAAAATACAATCTCACAATTCCAAGTAGATATATTAATGATTTGTATTGTAAATTTGTTTGTCTTAGTTTGCATGTGATTCTTGTATATTTTTACCAAGTTGACAATTCTCAAAATAAAATCAAGACACTTGCTAGGATCAAGATTCTAGCACCACCCCTTGCACATAAACCACATCATCATTAAAGTTCATGCTAGCCAAGTGATTCAAAGACTATACAAAATCTGAAACTGAACATCAGAAAGGAAATCAAAATCTTCATTTAGTCAATAAAATGGAGGTTTAACCTGCTAATGTCTATGATTTTTGCTAACATTTTGTTTTGAAAATCAGAAAACAAGCTCCAAAAAAAACCAATATTGTACATTGTACAAACCTCCACAATTAGAAGCTTTACAACTTTATAATTGAAAAGTATTTAAAAGACACTCACAATGCAAAACAACAAGTTGACTTGGGAACCACCACAATACATATTCCACACATAATATTTTTAAGAACAAATTGACCACTGAGTTTGAAAAACAATGACGTTGTTAGCTCAAAACTAGGTCAAATATAGAATTACTATTCATTCTCTAGAATCTCACTACCATCGACTCTTGCAGTCTTTGTTTTGTGCTTACAAAACATTGCATTGTACCACAACAATAGAAATATAGACTTGGGAAGGCCAACCTTTCTAAATCTTGTTCAATAAGTAGTTATAAGCAAGAACGATAGTTCAATGGCATTCTTTACAACTATTTGGTATTTCATTGCATACCTAGGTCCAACAATGTGTATTTCCTGCCTATAGAACAATGCAAAAAATAATATATCAACAAGCTGTATGCATAACATTAAAATGTTCAAAACAATTTTTTTTAGCTATAAAAAATGGAACAAAAAATTTAGAATTTTAGAAACCAGCAAATGCAATAGGTCCAAATTCTGTGACTTTAATACAACCCACTAAAACAAGAAGACTCTACTTTGATGCAAAAAAATATTGCAAAAGATGTTGCACCTTGGAGGTAAATCATAAGCACTGGTAATTTTGGTGAGTCCATTTCAATAACGTCCTTGTAGCATAATGACAAGATTAATTCAATGCACTAACTTGCTTGACATTTGCATTAAATATGGGACAAGGAATAAAAAAAGAATATTAATAGATCCAAGAATTGGAACTTGACATAAACTATAGTTAATAATTGTTCACAAATATTTGTTCCAAGATTGAAAGGTGGATCAACTTACCAATGTTGCACACTTCTTAGTAAGCTTAGGACCAGCAACAACATGCAAACCAAGGCTAATATGTGGCTCATCCAAACCCTGGAAAGGACAACAAGTAGTGCATGAAATTTCAATCTATTGTTCATCGCCAACTTCAATAGCTCAAAACTTCTAAAGTGCTCACACCATCCATAAACCCATATGTTAACTTCTTATCCACTAAGCAAGAACATGTGAATTTGACATATGGAGTAGATGATAAGAACATGTGCACAAACTGCATACTCTACCCAAGTTGCCTAAATCTTAAAACTTATTAACTTAGCGAGGAATTGAACCTCATAAACAACCCCTCATTGTCTAATTGGGATGCACTTCATGTCACAAACAAGTTAGTATCAATCATTAAGTTTCTCACAAATCATTTGATAAACCACTTCAAATAAATTTAAGTTTTGTAAGTTAGGATCAATCATCAACATCTAAAATAGCCAAAACCTTATATCATCTAAAGCATAAGCATGCAATTCATATACATGATCATTACCACCCACACGATGGTGCTTTGGGAACATTGGGAATTTGATAATTCATACCAAATGGGAATAGGTAAATATAGTTTGAGATGCCTCCAATAAAACATAAGAAGATTCAAATGTGCCCCACTTTTGATAATAAATACTTGCAACTCCATTGTCACCAACTTCATATGATGAACCCCATGCATCAATGAAATCTTTATTAATTTTATGAAGAGGCTTTGAACACTTATAAACCAAGAGTCTTGGCCCTCATCATTATCAATAGTGGCATTAATATCAAAATTATCTCCTATTTCCAAATAAGTAGCAAGTGCATTTCCATCATCACCATAATCCCAATTAATATCTTCTTCTTCCATGATAAATTGCACAAAATGAGTATCTTTGGGCTTTAATGTTTCTGGCCTCCAATCCTTTGTCCATTGAACACACAAACATGCATACCATTGTTTTTCCATGCAAAAACAACAAAAACATGCCAACTCTCTAACCAATCAATTTAATAACATCATATTGATTCAGGGCATATATGGAATGCAAGTTTTGAGTGCCAAGAATTGGATCAAAAGCATGGGTAGTGTTCCAATCAACATCATCTACACCTATGAACAAAAATATCCTTTTAATTGGCTTATGGTGGCCAATGTAAAAGGTTTCTAGCCTTTCAAATAAACTTTTACATATGAAATTTACAACGTCTCCTAAATTTTGTAAAGGCACACCATGGGCATTTAGTTGTTCTTGCTACAAAAACCACTTGATAATAGCCCCAACTCCATCATGAACTCTTTTCCCATAACCTGTTCCAAAAAATGACCATATCATTGCACATCCACCTATCAAATTAAGATAATGTCCCACAAAATACCAAGGCTTATGTGATTTGGCATGCACATCCATTTGACCACACAAAGTGGGTAGAGGGGGCATATCCTTCTTCAACCATGTAAGTCCAACACATTTGTAAGCAATGTTGCACAAAATAGGAATCACATTTGCAGTCATACTAATATAAAAGTGATGTTCAATTATCAAAAAAACATTTTCATCATTTGGATCAAAATTGGGGTTAGGTTGATAAGTAATGTGAACCAAAATAAAAATCTAATAGCAGTGTTTGTGCATGGATTGCATTTCATTCGTTTTCTGCGAAATCAATCATTGATATAACAAACCTTGGTTACATAGATTTCAAACATAATTTGAATTGCATGTCTTGCCGATTAGCGACAAAATTATGACGCACAAAATATTGAAGTTGGGGCTTCAAATATGCAATTAATTCATTGACAGGAATACATTTGTGTATAAGGGTGAGTTTTTTTTGTAGTTTACTTGCCACTGACATATTTTGCTAAAAGGAAAATCGCTTCCAAGCCACCACATGATCATTAGATCCCTCAATTTCCTTGGGACATAATGGTAACACATTAACACCGCACCTGTCACGTTCACTAAGCAGACATTCACGTTTATGCCATTGCATAAATTTGCCTTTTTAGCACACAATGTTTTCCCACATCTTGGTGATTCCAAAAAATAATTCAATAGTGGCTTTGCAACAAACATTAGATTATGCAATATTGGAACCACAAATTTGACAGTTGCATGTACAATTAGAGTTGTGTGTAGATTTTTGCATGTTGTTAAAAGTTGTACAAAGCTCATCAATTTCAACATGGTATATGCAACAACATGTGTTATGATCTTTCATTCGTCACACAAAAAATGGCTTTAATTTTTCAAACACATGTTGCCCAATTATAACCCAAGGGTGAGCAACATAGAATCTCAAAAAGAATTTAGTCTGCACATTAAGATCAATATTACTTTAGTCCCCTATTGATTTCACAACAAGTCCATCAATCCGTTGAAACATTTATACACAGTCAAATTTCAAGCACAATGGATATTAGTATATCTCTATTACAACCACTTTAAATCTATAACTAATAATAGGTATATATATCAACTTCAATATAACAAATATCAATAAATGTCTACCCCATGCTAACATGTATATGCATCAAACTAGCACTAAGTATAATGGATATCCATCATAATTAATATAATTAAATTCCAACAAAACATGTTCAGTGCACACATAAGTCCAACAAGCTAGCATCTTCAAAGCACATAAAAAGTCTACAAAAAGCACATAGAAGTCTAGCAAGTACCTTGAGCACACACAAAAGTCCGAAAAATATCCTTTGAGCACATACAAATCTAGCAATCATCCTTTGAACACATAGAAATCCAATGTGCATCCTATTTGAGCAATGCATAGAAGCTTAATTTGTATCCTCAAAGTAGCATCCTACTTGAATAGCACACACAAGTCCATCAAACATCTTCAAAGCACATAATTTAGTCCAACAAACATCCTCAAAGGACATATAAATCCACTAATCATTTTGAAACTTAGACATAAAACCCTAAACAAAGATTTGGTACCTTAAACCCTAACTTAGATAGATTCTATAGTCACAATAAAAGACACAAGTCTTCTACAATGCAGTGTTGAAACATAGAAACACCAAATTCACCCAAGGGGGGAATCACAAAGACAAAAACAAAAATAGTAGGAAAAATAATTGTATAGAATCTTACAACTTTGTAGAGGTGCATTTTAAAGGTACACAAATGTAGCATTAAGGAAAGAATATGAATTTACTTATAGGTTAAAAATTGATTAGGTCATAATAAATTACTAAAAATAACTCAATGAATAGTTCATATTCAGTTGGATCGCCATTGTGGGAAAGAAAAAATGAAAAACTTGTAATCAAATATGAAATCGCACACTTTCAACTTTCAACTCTTTTATGGCATCAAATACAAAAGCAAAAATAAAATGCAAAGAGTTCAAAGATGAAATTTCTATCTTAATAGTTATATTCTAAAACGAGGCAACGGATGCACAAGTGAAAAAATGTTGTAGAACTCAAGGACAAATTCGAAACGAAATAAGAAAGAGAAAGCTTGAGAAGAAAATTTTGTGAAAGGAAAAACTTACATTCTTTGTTGTCCTTGTGTTTGAATTTGTAACGTGTCTATTAAAAAACACAATCATTTGAAGCTCCGAAAAAATAAATTGGTATGCAATTCCCTATAATACTAAAACTATTATTTGCAAAAATTAAAATGCCAAACCTAAGCGCTAAAGGTCAAGCTTTATGCAAGCAAAATAGCAAAGTCAAGTTGTATGCAAGGAAAATGAAAAAGAAAATGCTCTATAAAAAAAACAAAGAATGAGAAACCCTACAAGGCTTCCATGACATAAACCACAATTTGCCAAAACACCTAACGCCTTATCTCATGCCGATTTGTTTTCCACATGGATGATGTCATATGATGTCATCATTTAAAAAAGTTTTTCTAAGCAAACCACAGTTTAAAAATACCAATGTTGTTCAAGGGTCTTTTTTTTTCAAAAATATTTTTTTCCTCACAATAATGTTATTTTTTAACATTTAATTCATATTCATATTAATAATAAATTTGTTTTAAAATATTCTTTCTTCAAAATATCAATATTCAGTAATATTATCATTGAAATATAATTTTAGACTAAACTAATTTTTTGTGATTATTAAAAATATGAAACCCTAAACCCTATTTGATGGATGATCCCTCCAATGTCCAAATGGGGTCAAACTTTGGGAATCCCTTCAATCACAACACCCTATTTAGCGGTGACATTACAGGTTAACATCTAGCCGTTTTCCAACCCTAAGCCTTAAACCCTAGCACAAAACCTTAAACCCTATCCCATGTATAATCCTTCCAATGTCCAAATGGTGTCAAACTTTGGGAGTCCTTTCAACCATGACACTCTACTTAGCAATGACATTATGGGCTGATGTCTAGCCTTCTTCCAACCTTAAACCATAAACCCTAACATTAAACCCTAAACCCTAAACCCTACCCCATGTATAATCCCTCCAATGTCCAAATGGTGTAAATTTTTAACATATTTGAATAAACTAAAATAAATTTGTGCATATTTTGTGACAAAAATTGACCATGGTTACTAATAATATATTGGGATTAAAATGACATCTATAATAATCCAAATATCCCATCATATTTAATATATAAAAACATCTCAATTGCATGAATCTTCTGCTAAGTAAAAGTGAATGATTTTCTATGTATTCATGATCAATAATTAAGTTCAATTTAGATGAGCAAAAAAATTATCATTACAACATTTATTATTGCTTGTCAATGAGAAATCTTAATAAAGTTATGATATAAAAACTAGTGATTTCCTACTATTTGAATATAAAATAATATCTTGGCCACTTATGAAAACCCTTAAAACTATTTAATATTAACATTGTTAAATATTAATATGATGATAAAATATGAAAGTGGTGTCATAAGACAAGCATGCCAATTTGATGAATCATATCAAATGCATGTCTTTTGAAACTCATTTCTTGATCCTCAATGTCTTTTAATATGTAGATATTATGATGTACTTAGAATTTAACAATCCATTTTGTTTATTGCAAAATTTATTGTAGATGGATATCATTTTTATATTTACAATTTACTTATTATTATTGTAGTACCTTGTCATCTTTGACACTAATTATATTATTTCTAAAAAAATATAGTTTTCAGATTTTGTTTTTCAAGAACAAAAAAATGAAAAGACATAGACTTTTGGAGTATTTAAGAACAACTTAAATTCTTCACATGAATTTTTTTTAATTTATTAATTATTCTACATGGAAAATGTGTGTTGAAGTTGCCAAGTTTGTACCACATTAATCAAAAGTATTTAAGAAATCTTGAAAATATCATGAATATATTAGTCATGCATTGTGCTCTTTACATCCCACGAATAATTTGTTGTTACAACTAAAATTTTCTCTCAATGTGTGTTTTTTATTGAATAAATGCATGGGAAAATAAATGAAAATTTGACATATTATTTAAAGTTTTACAAGACTTTAGGGGAAAAAAAACTTGTAAAGAAGGTAGTCAAATGTACTATTTGCTTTTATTGCATTTGGTTTTGGCCTAATGGGCTTTTGGTTGAACCTCGCACTCCTCCAACCATCTGGTGGTTGCCAGGTGTTCTCCAACAACAACTTGGTGGCCGCCAGTTGTTTTCCTTATCAACCTAGTGGTCGCCACGTGTTCTTCCTCATTTACCTGGTGGCCACTAGGTCGTGATATGTGTGTTTTAGTCCATGTTTTTACATAATTCCCTAACAAAATTATCCTTCCATGTTTTGGATATCAACTTCATTCTTGCATATTCTATGTTGGATTAACATCTCTTACGACAAGGATGGAGGCCTCTACTCATTCTTGAATTTCTTTTTGCTCTAACTTTTTTTTTTTTTTTGGTAGGTGCATGATGTTTCTCTTTTGAATGCAAAGATGCAAATCCACACTTTTTGACCTCAATCTAGCACAACTAAAAAGCTCTTCATTCTCAATGTCAATGGTGTCCTTTGTTACTTTCCAAAGTGTGCCTTTCTTCAAGGGGATTAGTGAAAAACTGGGAAAAAACTTAGATGTATTGAGGTTGGAAATTCATGTTGGAGTGTAAGATTTCCTATTTCAAGCATTTGAACATTTGAACATTGTTATTTGGTCGTGTATGTTGTTAGAAGATGTCCTTAAAATTTTACCTTTGTTGATGCCTAAAACTCTCGTCAATCAATTTATGTTTGTTTAGGGATGTGAGTAATGCATTGGAACAACGGGTTAGCTTACATGCTCAATTTATTACTATTTGAAGGACTTGGATTGAGTTCACCTTGCTTGCAAAGGTTTGCCTTATGGGGACAAGGATCAAATAATGTTCATTGATGATGAGCCTAGCAAAACCTTTTGAAATCCAAAATGGAGCGAACTTTTTCTTGAGCCATTCAAAGGACGTGAGTTATCCAAAAACAAGCTGCAATGGTTAGACCTTGCATCTCAGTTGTGGCCAATGTTGAAGGGTTTGCCTATTGCAAAGATGACTTACACCCATGTCGCAATCATTATGTAGTTTTTGAGGTCGTTGTTTAGTTCTTGATATTCGTCTTATTCTTAGTTCAAGCAATTTGAAGGAAGTTCAATCGAGGATTTGGCGATATCGTAACTTTTTTAGGTGATGTCCTAAGTGAACCCTAAAATTATCCTTATTTTAGTTATGTTTTCCATGTCTTTCATTTCACATTTGTTTAGTTTTTTTATTATTTTATATTTTGTTTGATGTTTGTAGTTTAAGGGAAACCTCAATCATTCATTGATGTTTGGTCTTTGTTTGCAGAATGCGCAAAAGCATTTACTGTTCTAACCAGTGGAAAATCATGATGTTGGCAAGGTTTTCTTTTTAGACAAGCAAAGGATGTAGTTACATATTTAGCTCTTGGTCTAAAAGGTTAGACAATTCCTTAATTTGTTGTTGCTTCTAGAGTGGAATTTCAGTTTTAATAGTTCATATTCCGAATTCCTATATGGATGGTGAGATAATTCTTAATACTCAATGTATTTTTATGAAATCAACAGATTGATAATGTTTTTTTTCATGCACTTGAGGTTTACTTTTGTTGTTTGCTCCTGTGGGTGGAATTCATATTTCATATTTCACAATAAACAAAGTTTTCCTACTTAAGGTTACATGTTGAATGTATATGTCTCAATATGTTTTTAGTTAAGGGTGAAAGCACATTAAGGTGTAACACTTTTAGGCACATGTGAAAGTCCATAATTGTTTAAATTAACACTATGAAAGTAGTGTGAAGGTAGGATACCTTGAATCATACAAGTTGTTTTACAAGTTATCATTAGAAATTTGTTATAAAAAAAATTTCAACCCTAGTTTACATTATGGAGAAACTAATTTGAAAGACGAGCTTCTAAACTATTTATTTTGTTAAATAAAGGATTTATAAGAAAAAACCATAATTAAAGGTACATAAAAAAATTTAATCATCAAAATCCTTCCAAATAGTCCTCCTTAATATCAATGTTATCACATCATATTACCATTGAGTCCTTTACTCATCAAAAATATTATATGAAGGTGCATGAAGTGTCCTCAATGCTTTCACATTTTGCATACATGTCAACCAAGCTATTTCACTCAAGACATAAGACTCACAACCATTTTGAATGATCTGGTCATGAACATGTCTGCTCTTCAAGTGCTCGTAAACAAGCACATGCATTAATCAC
>Ga0116231_10009446_pt1 | contig 16449 bp, 18 predicted proteins | sample S1TSphgellanicum_2_FD_89695 | JGI IMG/M metagenome (GOLD analysis project Ga0116231, IMG submission 89695) | Host-associated microbial communities from peat moss isolated from Minnesota, USA - S1T2_Fd - Sphagnum magellanicum MG | ecosystem: Host-associated > Plants > Peat moss > Unclassified...
GGCACGGATCGGAACCGCCGTCAAGAAGCGAAACACCGAGGGCACGAAGCAAAGCAGAGAACACAGAAGGCAGGTTTTTGTGAACTTCCCTCAGTTCCTCTGCGTCCTCTGCGTGTCGCTCTTGCCGAAAGCCCAACCGAACCTATAGGCGCATACGACCCACTACACTAGCAGCAGGGACGCCCAGGAATGAAAAGTCTGTCGAGCAGGAAAGTATTGGCCGCGGTGATCTTGAGTTGCGCGGCGACGGCGTTTTCAGCCGCGTCGGCGCAGTCGGTAGCGATCCCGCAGGATGCGACCCCGAAAGCGGTCTTCGCCCGGCTGCCGTGGGAGTTCGGCCCGGTGGTTCAAGGCGGCTTCGGCACGGACAATCGCTCGTCCTTCCGCTTCTTCAGCGCCGGCGCCCATCTCGGCAAGGTGCTCACCCGTCCGGCGCTGCCGGGAATCCTGCATGGCCAGTTCGAGTACGCCGGCGAGATCTTTCCCCTATGGCAGGCCTACACGCCCGGCCCGCATCTGCAGCCGGTCACCGCGACCACCAACTCCGTGGCGGAGACCGTCTATCTGCCCTTCGGCGGAGGCACCTTCACCGGCGTCAGCATCACGCCGATCATTCTGCGCTGGAACTTCGCCGCGCACGGCCGACTCGTCCCCTGGGCGCAGGGCGCCGGCGGGCTGATCTGGACCAACCACAAGTTTCCGCCCGATTTTTACCCTCCCTTCGGCGGCACCAGCGTGTGGAACTTCACCCCGCAGTTCGGCGTGGGCCTCAACTACTTCGTCAAGCCGAAGCGCTCGATCTCGTTCGCGGCCAACGCGGTGCATATCTCCAGCGCCAGCCTCGGCGACCACAATCCCGGCGTGAACGCGAGCGTGCAGTTCGAGCTCGGCTACAACTGGTGGAAGTAAGACGGCGATGAAAGAGATCAGCGTGAAGTCTTCGGAAGGCGCGGTCGTCGAATGCGTGCCCAATTTCTCCGAGGGCCTGGACGAGGGCAAGGTTCGCGCCATTATCGCGGCGATGCGGGTCGAAGGCGTTTGCCTGTTGGACTGGTCGCGCGATCCCGACCACAACCGCTCCGTGGTGACCATCGCCGGGCCTCCGGCGGCGGTGGTGGAGTCGGCGTTGCGCGGCTTGGGCCGGGCGGCCGAGCTGATCGACCTCTCCGCCCAGCAAGGCGTCCATCCCCGCATCGGCGCGGCCGACGTGGTGCCGTTCGTGCCCGTCTCCGGCATCTCGCTGGAGCAGTGCGTGCTGCTGGCGCGTCAGGCCGGGATCGAGATTTGGCGGCGCTACGGCGTTCCGGTGTATTTCTACGAGGCGGCGGCGGCGCGTCCGGACCGGGCGCTGCTCGAGGATGTCCGCCGCGGTCAGTTCGAGGGCCTGCGCGATCTGGTCGAGCGCGACGCCGCCCGGCGGCCGGATGTCGGCGGCCCTTCCCTGCACCCGACGGCCGGCGCTTCGGCGGTCGGCGCACGGCGCTTCCTGATCGCCTACAACCTCTTTCTCGACACCGGCGACGTGGCCGCGGCGCGGGCCATCGCCCGCGAGATTCGCGCTTCCGGAGGCGGCCTCGCCGGAGTCAAAGCCATAGGCGTGGTCGTCCGGGGCCAAGCGCAAATCTCGATGAACATCACCGACTTCCGCGCCACCCCCGTCGCCCAGGTCTACGCCGCGGTCAAGCAGCAGGCCAGCCGCCACCGGGTGAAGCTGCTGCGCGGCGAGCTCATCGGGCTGGTGCCGGAGGCGGCATTTGAGCAGGATACCGAGTGGGTGCGTCAACTAGATGGGTTTGATCCCGAAGAGAAGATTCTGGAGCGCAAGCTGGGCAACCCGCTGCCGTGGCCGGACTTCCACTAAGCCGTGGATGCCTCTCGCGTCCGCGGAGGTTACCATTGAGGTATCCGGAATGTCGGCGGATCGCGGAGAAGCCGCGACAGCCCGCCTGGTTGAGAGATCTGAATCGTAGTACCCGAATCGCCAGCACCCGATTCGCTGTAAAGGAGCAACATTGAAGAGCGCCATGAAGGTTTCCCCGATCCACGCATTCGCGAACCGCGCCACCCTGGCCGGTGCCATCGCCTGCGCGATAGCCCTGCCCGCGACCGCCGCGCAAATCAGCGGTGACGCGCGCGCCGCCATTCCCAAGGACGTGCAGCAGCTGATCGCCGTCGACTATCGGGCGATGCAAAACTCGGCCGCCGCGATGGATTTGAAGAACCGCGTCCTGCCGCCCGAGCTCAAGCAGTTGGAGGACGCGCTGCGCAGCTCCGGGCTGAACGCCAGCCACGATGTCGACGCCCTCGCCTTCGCCTCCTTCCGCGAGAGCGGCCTGCAAGGCACGCGCATCGTCGGCATCGCCGAGGGGCAGTTCAACCTGGACGCGATCAAGGCCAACTGGCTCAAGAAAAAGGTGAAGTACACCAAGGTGCGGACCAGCCGCGTCTATCCGATGGGCGCCAGCGGCATGTCCGTCACCTTCGTCAACCCGACCACCATGATCTTCGGTTCGAGCGAGGCGGTGAAGGACGCGCTCGACACCCGCGACGGCCTCGCGCCCAGCCTGCTCACCAACGGCCCGATGATGGATTCCATGCAGGCGGTGGACTCCGAAGCGGTGTGGAGCGTGCTCGACCAGGAGGGCACCCAGTTCATGATGCACTCGGTGCTCGGCCAGGCCTCGCAGGTCACCGACTACGACGCGGTCAAGAAGCGTCTGCTCAGCTCGCGCTACACCATGGACTTCAGCAACGGCGTCAAGTTCAACCTCGCCGTGCTCACCCCGGACGCCTTCACCGCCGGCACCATGGCCTCGCTGCTCAACGCCGCCGCCCTCTACAAGAAGATGAGCGGCACCCCGACCGAAAAGCAGGCGATCGAAAACACCACGGTCAAGGCCGACGCCGACAACCTGGAGGTGAACTTCTCCGCCTCCGACAGCCAGTTCGTCAGCCTGCTCCAGTCGCCGCTCTTCCAGGCGGTGGTGAAGTAAAGAACTGGGCGGCGCAGAGCTCGCCGCCGACCGCCGGAGCATCGACCCACTCCCGCTCCTCCGGCGGCTGCGGCTGCGTATAGTCCGAAGCGGCCAGCAACTCTTCCAAGGCGTAAAGCGTTTTGCGCCGCGGCTTCGCGATCAGCCGATCGCCTTCGACAGCAACTGCCACCATCGCACCCGCCTGCAACAGCTTAAGCAGCACGGGAGGAACTGCCAGCATAACCAGCCTCCGAACACACCCGATGACCTGCCTCCGCATGGCAAAGACGCCCCAACGGGTAGAGTGATTCCATGGGATATAGTGATTCTATGCTTACCGTCAATGTCGCCGACCTGAAAGCCGATCTAAGCGCCCATCTTCATACCGTCAAGAACGGCGCGGAGATTGTCGTTTGCGATTCCGACGGACCCTTGGCGCGGATCGTCCCCCTGGAAACCGAAGACGAATATGCCGCGCAAGAGCGGCGACTGATCGCTCGCGGCGTTCTTCGCCCCCCGCTGATCAAGGAGAGGATTCCTCTTGAGTTGTGGCCGGAGCTTCCCGGGAACGTCTCCGGCGAAGTGATGGCGCAGATCTGGCGGGAAGAGCGGGGAGAATAGGCAATCATGCTTGTCCCCGCGTTTTGGGATGCCAGCGCGATTATTCCTCTTTGCGTTCGTCAGCCTACAAGCGACGAGGCTATGGCGCACTTCGCAGACTACAGCGTGGTTGCTTGGTGGGCCACACCCGTAGAAATCGCCAGCGCCTTGAGCCGCTTGAGTCGATTGGGCGAAATAATCTCAATTAAGCGCCTAAAAGCAGACGAACGAGCAAGAAACGTTGCCGCCGACTGGACTATCGTCGAGCCGCTGAGCGAACTGAGAGAGAGCGCCAGCCGCCTCTTGAACCGGTATCCGCTCCGAGCAGCCGACTCGCTCCAGTTGGCGGCGGCGCTCATGTGGAGCGGCAATGACCCGCGAGGACATGTATTTCTTACCGGCGACCGAAGACTTCATGAAGCCGCCGACTCGCTCGGCTTCATCAGTCGGCTCTTTGGATCGCAATCGATTGCTTCAACCAAGCCGTGATCGGTTCAGCCTCACCAACTCTGTCTCGCGAACTCTTCAAGGCCGAGGCCACCTCGCCTCGATCGTCGTCGAAATCCCGCCCCTCGGCCGGAAATCCCCCTTGACCACCGCCCAGACCGGGTCGCAGGCCTTCACCACGTCCTCCAGCACCTGGTTGACCACGTTCTCTTGGAAGATGCCCAGATTCCGGTAGCAGAAGAGATATTCTTTGTAGGACTTCAACTCCAGGCAGCGCTCCCGGGGGCAGTAGCGCAGCGTCACGATGCCGAAGTCGGGCAAGCTCGTCTTCGGGCAAACCGAGGTGAACTCCGGGTCGTCGATCAAAATCTCGTAGCCCGGAAACTGGTTGGGCCAGGTCTCGATCGCGGGAAAGGCGAAATCCAGTCCGGACTTCGCGTGGTCGTCGGTGTAGCCTGTTGCCATAGTCTTTATTGTAAGCGAGCCGCGGGAGCGGGACTTGCCGTAATCTTGATGGGGAAACGATATGAAATCCACCGCCAGTTCGCAAAACGCCAGGCCGGAAGACTCCCGGCCGCACGACGCCCGACAAGCCGTCGAAACGCCGCTCGAATTCCTTGCCTCCAACTGCGTCCTGTTGGTCATCGCATTTTTCGCCTTCGGCTTCGTCTTTGAGAACTTCTTCATACCGTCGGCCTCGATGGCCAGCACCCTGCTGGTGGGCGACCATGTGTTCGTAGATCGGCTTGCGCTGGCACCAGCGACCGGCTGGGCGGGGTTTCTTCCCTATCGCGAGGTGCGGCGCGGCGATATCGTCGTCTTCTACAAGCCGGTGCAGGAACCGGGAGCGGGGCCGGAGAGCGACCACATGACGCTCGTCAAGCGCGTGGTCGGCGTCCCCGGCGACCATATTCATCTCCGCGACGGCGTGGTCTACCTGAACGGGGTCGCCCAGGACGATCCCCACGCCGCCCAGCCGCCCTACCCCGACTCCAATCCCTATCGCGACGATTTTCCCGCCGTCCCCCCCACCGACGGCATGGGCGTGACCGCGCAATGGTCGGTCGAACTCCCGACCCACATCCAAGGCGGCGATCTGGTCGTTCCCGAAGGCAGTTATTTCGTCATGGGCGACAACCGCGCCATCAGCCTCGACAGCCGCTACTGGGGATTCGTTCCGCGGAAGAATATCATCGGGCGTCCGCTCTTCGTCTATTGGTCCTTTGCGACCCCGGACGGAAAGCTGGAGAGCGAATCAACCGCGGAACAGGCTCGTTTCGCGCTGCACGAGCTGGCGCACTTCTTCGACCAGACCCGGTGGAGTCGGACGTTGCATCCAACCGAATAGAACGGCGTCCGGGCCGCCCCTGATTCCCGCGCCGGGCGCGGCCCGCATTTTCTGACTCCAAAATTCCGTCTCCGCGTCTTATATACTGACGCTTTGCCCGACATGCGTCTGTCCGAGGATGACTATCGCCGCCCGCACCAACAATAACCGCTGGATTTGGATCGTGGTGGCGCTGCTCGCGGTCGGCATCTTCTACTCCGCGAGGATGCTCACCCGCGCCCGGCTGCCGATTCGCGTGGCGCTGGTGCAGCGCGGGGAGATCGTCAGCTCCGTCTCCAACAACGGCATCGTCGAGCCGATCTCCAAGTACGAGGCGCACTCCCCGTACGCCGGGCTGGTGAAGGCGGTCTACGTGCACGAGGGCGACAAGGTGCCCGAGGGCAAGCTGCTGCTGGCCATGGACGACACCGAGGCCCGAGGCCGCCTGGCCGCCGCGCTCTCCGGCCTGCGCGCCGCCCAGGCCAGCCTGGACGCGCTCACCCACGGCGGCAGCCAGCAAGAGCGCTTGACGTTCGGCGGCGACCTGGCCCGCACCGCGGCCGACCGCGACGACGCCCAGGGCCAGCTCGCCACGCTGAAGAAACTCGCCGCCCAGGGCGCAGCTTCGGCAAGCGAGGTCGCCGCCGCGCAGCAACGGCTCGACCAGGCCAGCGCGTCGCTGCGGGTGCTGGAAGAGCGCCGCCAATCCCCTTACGCCTCCGCCGACCTCGCCCATGCCCAGGCCGCCCTCGCCGACGCGCAGTCGGCCTACGATGCCGCCCGCAAGACGCTGGAGCAGGCCAATGTGCGCGCTCCCTTCGCGGGAACGGTCTACTCGCTCCAAGTGAAGGCCACCGAGTTCGTCTCCGACGGCAGCCTCTTGCTCCAGATGGCCGATCTGACCAAGATGCAGGTGCGCGCCTACTTCGACGAGCCGGAGATCGGCCGGCTGGCAGTCGGCCAGTCCATCAAGATCGTCTGGGACGCGCTGCCGCTGCGCTCCTGGCAGGGCCATATCGCCCGCGTGCCTTCGACGGTCGTCACCTTCGGGACGCGCCATGTCGGCGCCGCCATCGTCACCCTCGACAACGCCGACGGCACACTGCTGCCGGACACCAACGTGACGGTCACGGTGACCACCAGCAGCACGCCGAACGTGCTCAACGTGCCCCGCGAAGCGCTCCACACCAGCGACGGACGCGACTTCGTCTATGTGCTCGACGGCGACCAGCTGCGCCGCGTTCCGGTCAAGACCGGAGTCATCACGCTCACCGCGATCCAGATCGTGGACGGCTTGCGGCAGGGCCAGAGCGTCGCCATCGGAACCACCAACGGCCTGCCGCTGGTTGACGGAGTTCCGGTCAAGGTAGTTCCGTAACCGTCGTTCCGTGGCCTTGGCGTCAGCCCTGAACATCAGCCCTGAACATCAGCCCTGAACATCAGCCATGGAACGGCGCATCCATTGCATTGCTAGAGATCGGACGAGAGGTGCGGTTGGTGATCTGGAGGTGCTTGAACGCGGTTTGGCAGTTCCGGCGGCCTTTCCGGATCTCGCCTCGGCTTGCCCTAAAGGCCGGTCGGGCGCTCGCGATCTGCGCCCTGCTCTGCCCGCTCGGCGCGTTCGCGCAGATTTCGCTGCTGACCGCCGTCGATCAAGCCCTGCGCAACAGCACCGCGGTGCGGATCGCCGCCGCCGACGTGCAACGCGCCGCCGGGGCGCTGAGCGAGTCCCGGGATGTCTATATTCCGACCTTCGCGGTGGGGTCGAGCGTCGGCTATTCCTATGGATTTCCGCTCGGCCAGCCCTCGATCGTGAATATCACCTCGCAGTCGCTGCTCTTCACCTTCTCGCAGAAGGACTACATCCGCTCGGCGCGCGCGGCGCTCGAGGCCGCCCAGCACAGCCTGGCCGACGCCCGCCAGCAGGTCGTCCTCGACGCGGCGCTGGACTACATCCAGCTCGACACCGACCGCCGCCGCATCGAGGCCCTCGACGACCAGAACGGCGCGGCCTCCCGGCTCGCGATCATCGAGCAGCAGCGGCTGGACGCCGGCGTGGGCACACGCCAGGATCTGCTTCGCGCCAAGCTCGTCTCCGCCCAGCTCCGGCTCAAGCGGCTGCATATCCAGGACGACATCGAGGAGGTGCAAAACCGGCTCGCGCACCTGACCGGATTGCCCGCCGACAGCCTGCTCACCGAGCCGCAAAGCATTCCGCCCTCGCCGGACTTGGAGCGGGACAATCCTTCCCCGCTCACCGCGACCATGACCGCGATGAACACCGAGGGCGTCCGCGCCGCCTACGCGAGTTCCCGCTCCCGCAGCTACCAGGCCTTCGGCGACGCCCGCCAGAGCTATCGCCCGACGGTCGGCTTCGGCGCGACCTACAGCCGCTTCTCCGAGGTCAACAACTACCAGGAGTACTACCGGAACTTCCAGCACAACAACTTCGAGGCCGGCCTGCAGATCAACTGGCCGCTCTTCGACGCGAGCAAGAAGGCCAAGGAGCGGCAGTCCGTCGCCGAGGCCGCGCGCTCCGCAGCCCAGGCCGACCAGGCCCGCGACCAGAGCAGCGAGAACATCGTCCTGCTGCAAAAGAGCCTGCGAGAGCTGGCCGCGCAACAAGACGTCGCGCAGTTGCAGAACGAGCTCGCGCAGAGCCAGCTGGACGCGATTCTGACCCAGCTTAACAACCCCGTCGCCACGCCAGGCGCGACGCCGCTCACGCCGCGCGAAGAGCAGCAGGCGCGCATCGAGGAGCGTCGCCGCTACGAAGACGTGCTCGATGCCGGCTTCGAGATGACCAAGGCGGAGCTGAGCCTGCTCCGCGCCACCGGCCAGATCGAGCAATGGTGCGCCTCGGCGGCGGGGCTTCCGGAATCCAAACCATAGCCGTCGATTTGGAAAGCGCACAGCCCAGTGGAAGCCGGGGGCTTCAGCCCTCGGACCACAGCCGACAGCCAGAGGCCTTGATGCCTGGGATTTTCTCCTCAACCAAGGGCACGTCCGGAAAGCCCGCTGTGCTAGGTTTAAGAGAGTGGACTCCGTGTTGCCAGACTTGTTCGAGGAGGAATATCGCGCCTTGCGTCCGCGCGCTCCGATTCCTCCCTTTGAAGTCCGCTTCCGCCGCTTCACCGGGCTCAACACCACCATCCGGCTGCGCGAGGGCGCGATCAAAGTCAGCCTCTCGGATCTGCTCGAAGGCGCTCCCGAACCGATTTTGCGGGCGATCGCCCACATCCTCCTCGCCAAGCTCTACCGCAAGCCGATCGAAGCCGCCCACGCCGGACGCTACCGCCGCTTCGCCTCGAGCGACGCCATGCTGCGCCAAACCGAGCGCATCCGCCAGACGCGCGGCCGCAAGAAGATTCTGAGCGCCAAGGGCGAGACCTACGACCTCGACGAGGTCTTCGAGAGCGTCAACGCCCGCTTCTTCCACGGGCTGCTCGGCCGCCCCCTGCTCACCTGGAGCGAGCACGTCGCCAAGCGCTGCCTCGGCCACTACGACGCCGCCCACAACACGATCATGGTGAGCAAAGTCTTCGACCGCAAGACCACCCCCCGCTACGCCGTCGAATACCTGATGTACCACGAGATGCTCCACCTCAAGCATCCGGTCAAGGTGAAGGCGGGGCGCCGGTGCGTGCACTCGCGGGACTTCAAGGCCGAGGAGAATTTGTTCCCGGAGCTGGCCAGGGCCAAGGAGTATTTGAAGCGGCTGTGACGCCCTAGTCGATCTTCCGCTGTGCCATAATGGTCATATCGACCGATATGGAAAGGCGTGAACCATGGTCTCCGAAGTCAATGCAGTTCAGTTCCGGCAAAACCTTGGCGAAATGCTCAATCTAGTGCAATACCGCAGGGATAGCATCGTCATCAAGAGGGATGGCAAGCCGGTCGCGGCTCTCATCGATGCCGAGTTGTTTGATCGCATCCGCCGCATTCAGGACAGCGCCGACGAGGTGAGCGCCCGCATCGCGGCGGCCTACGCCGACGTGCCGGAAGAAGAAGGGATGGCTGAAATCGATGCCTTGATTGCCGAGGAGAGAGCTCGTTGGAGACCGGATTGCGGGTAGTGCTGGATACCAACGTTTTGGTCTCCGGAGTGGCCTATCCGCGCAGCACCCCCGGTCGTATTCTCGAAACTTGGCGGGTGGGCGGCCTTTCTGTCGTCTTGTCGCAGCATATTCTCAGTGAGCTGATTCGAGTTCTGCCGCGTCTGCCTCAGGTGGAACTGACCCCGATGCAAATCCGTGAACTGGCCGAGATCCTTCGTCTCCGCGCTGAGATCGCCGAGCCAGACAGCCAACTAGACCCGAACCTGCGCGATCCTAACGACCAGTTGGTGCTCGCGACTTTGCGAGTGTCCAAGGCAGATTACCTGATCACCGGCGACAAGGATCTGCTCGCGCTTGCAGACAAGTATCCGATCATCACTCCCGCAGCATTCTGGGCGCTACACGGTTGATCTAAACCTCAGCCTCAACAACTCCAGCGCCAAGCGCCACCCGCTGCTTCCCCGCGTGCCATCGCGCCGCCACCACAAACACGATCCCAGCGAGAATCGATCCTAGGCTCGCCAGCTGCGCGTTGCTCATGCCCCAGTAAACCTTGGGGTTGATGCGGATGAACTCCACCAGGAACCGGGCGATGCCGCTGAGGATGAGGTATTCGCCGGTGATCTGGCCGAGCGGCTTCTCCGTGGCTCCGCGCCGCCAGAGGTAGTAGCCGATCAGCAGTCCGGCGAGCAGCTCGTAGATTGGCGTGGGGTGCACCCGGTTGGTCGTCGGCACCAGGCCGTTGGGGAAGCTCATGCCCCAGGGCAGCTTGGTGGGGATGCCGTAATCGCCGTCGCCCGAGACCAGGCAGCCCAGACGGCCCATGCCGTAGCCGACGGCGGCGGCCGGGGCGGCGAGGTCGAGCATCCGGATCGCGCCGACCTTGGTCGCTTTTCCCTGCCAGAGCAGCGCCAAAATCCCGAAGACCAGCCCGCCGAACCAGGCGAAGCCCTCGCGCGCTAGGATCGGGTCGCCGGGCGTGTCGGCGACGTGCCACAGCTTGGCCCCGACGATGCCGACCACGGTGACCACCGCGACGACGCCGATGGCGTCCGCGTCCAGGCCGGAGCGCAGAAAGTTGCGGTGGAGCACCCAGCAGGCGCAAACCGCCGCGAGCCACAAGAGGATTCCGAAGGTGCCGATGGTGAAGTGCGGGCCGAGATGAATAAAGGGATACATGCGGAAGGCGTCTCCCTAGTATATCGCCCCGCCGCCCAGCCTTTCGGCAAATAGCCGCGGAAAGGCCGCGGTTGCCGCTTGAATCCGCCCGACCGCGTCCCCAGCGGCCCGCTTTGGAGATATTCTGGATGCAATGAACATCCCCGCAAGCCAGCAGCTCCTGGTTCTCTACAGCCGCGAACAGATCGAGAAGCGCGTCGCCGAGCTCGGCGAGGCCATCACCCGCGACTACGCCGGAGAATCGATCGTCATGATCGGCGTTCTCAAGGGTTCGGCGATCTTTCTCGCCGACCTGGCGCGCAGCGTGCGCGTCGATTGCAGCTTCGACTTCGTCGCCGTCTCCAGCTACAAAAAAGGCCGCACCACCAGCGGCGCGGTCAAGCTGATGAAGGATCTCGACGAGCCGATCGAAGGCAAGCACGTCATCATCGTCGAGGACATCCTGGACACCGGCATCACCCTCGGCTACCTGCGCAAGGTTTTTCTCGGCCATCATCCGAAGTCGCTCAAGATCGCCGCCTGCCTGGACAAGCCGGCCCGCCGCATCGAGCCGATCGAGGCCGACTACGTCGGCTTCTCCATCCCCAACCAGTTCGTAGTCGGCTACGGCATGGACTACGCGGAGAAGTTCCGCAACCTGCCCGATATCTGCATCTTGCCGCCGGATTTCCCCCTGTAAAATCCGGCGGCTGTCGAAGGAATCCCGTATGACCGTCATCGCCTCGGAACAAAAAGCCGCCTCCGCCAACGCTGTCCCTTACGACGCTCGCGCCTTCGCCCAAGAGGCGCTCGCGGACTGGCGCAAGCTGGCCGCGCTGATCGACCACACCCTGCTCAAGCCGGAGGCGACCCGCGAGCAGGTCGTCCGGCTCTGCGAGGAGGCGGCGGCCTACCGCTTCGCCTGCGCCATGGTGAATCCCGCCTGGGTCGGGCTGGCTGTCTCCGCGCTCGCCGGCAGCGGCGTGCCCGTGGGCGCGGTCGCCGGCTTTCCGCTCGGCGCGTCGCTCTCGACCACCAAGCGCGCTGAAACCGAGGCGCTCGCCGCCCTCGGCGCCAAAGAGATCGACATGGTGCTCAACATCGGGGCGCTGAAATCGGGCGACCACCGGCGCGTCTCCGAGGACATTCGCGGCGTCGTCGAGATCGCCCACGGCGCGGGCGCGATCGTCAAAGTCATCCTCGAGACCTGCCTGCTCTCCACCCCGGAAAAGCTGCTCGCCTCGGAACTCTGCCTCCAGGCCGGGGCCGAATTCCTGAAAACCAGCACCGGGTTTTCCGCCTCCGGCGCGACCCCCGACGACGTTGCCATCCTCCGCGGCGTCGCCGGAACGCTGTGCGGCGTCAAGGCCTCCGGCGGCATCAAGACGCTCGACCATGTCCGCGCGATGCTCGACTCCGGCGCCAACCGCGTCGGCGCGAGCGCCAGCGTGGCCATCGTGCGCGAACTCGGCGCGCCGTGAGACGATTCCGTCTCCGGCCCGGAGTTTCTATCCTGAGACATCGCATGGCTAGCGCGATATGATGACAAGTCGAGAGCCTTCGCGACCGATTTCCCGCGCGGAAATCCCAGGACACTGTGAACAAAGAAGTTAGCGCCGCCGAACTCGAAGCCGCCGAAAGCCCGACCGCGCCCCATGCCGTGCCCGATGTCGCGCCGCACGCATTCGAGGGCGACTACCGGCCCAGGTCCGACGTGGCCCCGGCCTCGGCGCAAATTCGCGTCGAGCCGCTGCAGAGCGAGTTCCTGCTGCGCCTGACCGACGCGCTCAACACCACCCTCGACCTGCAAACGCTCTTGCACCGCACCGCCGGGCTGGTGCGCGCGGTCATCGACTACCGCATCTTCGCCATCCTGCTGCTCAACGACCGCACCAACGACCTGCGGATGCGATTCCAGATCGGCCACACCGCCGAGGCCGAGCGGCTGAAGATCAAGATGGGCCACGGCATCGTCGGGCAGGTCGCGCAGTCCAAGCAGGCGATCCTGATCAACGACGTGCTCACCGACCAGCACTACATCAACGTGAACCCCGCCGTGCGCTCCGAGCTGGCCGTGCCGCTGATCGTCAAGAACCGGCTGATCGGGGTCATCGACATCCAGTCGGAGCAGCCCGGCTACTTCAAACCCGAGCACCTGCACCTGCTCACCCTGACCGCCTCGCGCATCGCGCAGTCGATCGAGAACGCGCGCCTCTACACCCGCGTCGCCCGCCAGGCGCAGACGCTCGCGGTGATGAACGAGATCAGCCGCGAGCTGACCTCGATCCTCGACCTCGACCCGCTGCTAGAGCGCATCGGCGAGCTGGTCCGCCGCCTGATCGACTACCACATGTTCACCATCTGGCTGCTCAACGAGAAAGACAAGGTGCTGGAGAGCCAGTACGGCGTCCGCTTCGGCGAACGCTACGTTCCCGAGGATAAAGTCCCGCTCGACCGCGGGCTGGTCAACGCCGCCATCCACGAGCGCCGCGCGGTTCTGGTCGGCGATGTCCGCAAAGATCCGCGCTACCACCTCATCAACCCCGAGACCCGCTCGGAGATGGCGGTGCCGCTGATCTACAAGGGCAAGGTGATCGGCGTGCTCGACATCGAGCACACCCGCCCCTACTACTTCAACGAGGACCACGAGCGGGCCATCACCACGCTGGCCGCGCAGATCGCCATCTCCATCGAGAACGCGCGGCTCTACCAGCGCATCGCCCAGCAGGAGCAGCGGCTGGAGCACGACCTCTCCATGGCCCGCGAGGTGCAGCTGCGGCTGCTGCCGCCGACGCGCCCGAAGCATCTCCATGCCGAGTTCGCGGCGAAGTTCCTCGCCGCCCGCACCATCGGCGGCGACGTCTACGACTTTCTCCCCTTCGACGCCAACACCACCGGAATCGTGCTCGGGGACGTGAGCGGCAAGGCCGCCGCGGCGGCGCTCTTCGCGGCCGTGGTGAGCGGCGTCGTCCGCTCCCTGGCCAACGGAGCGCTCTCGCCCTCGGCGATGCTCGAGGCGCTCAACGAGGCCCTGCAAGAGCGCCGTCTGGACTCGCAATACGTGGCCATGGTCTACGCCGTCTGGAACGACTCGAACCAGACGCTGCAAATCGCCAACGCCGGCGCAACGCAGCCCATTTTCTGCCGCAGCGGCGAAATCGAGACCATCCAGGCCGAAGGCTTCCCGCTCGGCATGTTTCCCGAGGCCACCTACGAGGAGTTCAGCCTGGCCACCCGCCCCGGCGACGCCATCCTGTTCTTCTCCGACGGCATTCCCGACGCCCAAAACGCCGCCGGAGAGATGTTCGGCGACCTCATGCTGATGCGGGTGGTTCGCGAAAACCAGCACAAATCCGCCGCCGAGATCGCCTCGACTATCCTCGACGAGGTCACCCAATTCCAAGGCGACACCGACCGCTTCGACGACGAGACGGTGGTGGTCTTGAAGGTGATCGAACCCGGCGAAACTCCCTCCGAATGAGATCGGCCACTATTCCCTAACCCCTGAATCCTAATGACTGCTGTTGTTCCGGAACCCCGCCATACACGAAATCTCCGCCTCTGTGTTCTCTGTGTCTCCGTGGTGAATGCTCTTCGGTTCGGTTCAGGCTTCGCATCGACCCGAGCAATAAACTTAGCGCGAAGACATCGAGCCGTTGGCCTCCGAGAGAGCGCGGATATGCTCCAGTACCCGTCGATGGATGTGATGGATCACCATATTCGACCACAACCGCCAATACTCGGCCGGCCACAATCCGTGCCGATACCACGAGGTTCCCACCACCAGCGTCCGGCCGCCGGGAAGCGGGGTCAGCACGAACTGACCTTCTGCGGATTCGTAGTACCCGGTGACATGGTTGGGATAGATCGGCCCGTACAAGCCCATCTCCCGCATCGCGGGCGGCGTCGAGGTCACTACGAATCGCAGCAGGCGGCCTTCGTCCCAAGCCACCACGCGCTCCTCGACGGTGCCGGTGGAGAGATCGCATTTTCTTGGCGCGCCGACGCCGCTGCCTTCGATGCGCGTCCTCACAGGATAGGCAAGTCCCGTGCGAAGCACCCAATCGGGCTTGTCGGGAATCTCCGGAAACGCAACGGCGCTCCTCCATACCCGCTCCGGCGGGGCGTTGACCACAATTGAAGTTGTAACCGAGTAGACGGGTGGTTTCGCGTTCACATCGAACAGCAAGCTGACCGGCAACAGCAGGCACATCGCCGCCGGCTTTTTCGCGCTCTCCAAGCCGCCGGCCCAATACGCCAGCGTACTGCCCATAATTGTCAGCGGCACCACAATCGGCAGCGCCATGAGGACGCAGATGAAACCCTCCCGGCCAGCCAAGAGAAAGAGAGCGCACCCGGCCATGCCGATCACTGTGCCTACCAGCGCCGCTCGCGACATCGTCCGTGGTTGCATGCTCCAGGTGCCGAGCCCGCCGGCAACCATCGGCAGCATGACGAACAGCGTCCATCCGTAAGTGCCATGCGCGGCCAGATAGAGCGCGGCGCCGAATAGCGCCGCGAAGCACGCGACGCTGATCAGAATTCTCCAATTCCTGCTCATGACTTTCTCCTGCGACAGTTCATGCTAACGCGGTGGATTTCGCAGCGTTCTTGAACGTGTTCAGTCAAGCTTGCGCCGCCGTCTCGCCAGTGTCAAGATATTTATGAACGTGTTCAATATAAACATGCCGAGTGGCTGCGGCAGTCCGCGATGGCCGCTTCGCGATACGATAGAGAGTGCGGCCCAAACCGCAAAAACCGATCGATCGCGCTAGGAGCGAGCAGTTGCAAGCACAGGATTCCGACGTCGTCATCACCGAACGCATCATCCGCCCCGCGCGCAACCTCAGCGGAGCCTTGCGCCTGCCGGGCGACAAAAGCATCTCGCACCGCTACGGGCTCTTGAGCGGCCTGGCCGAGGGAACCAGCACCTTCAGCAACTTCTCGACCGGGGCCGACCCGTCGAGCAGCCTGAGCTGCGTCGCCGCCCTCGGCGCGAAGGTCGAGTGGCTTGGCGACCACCGCGTCGCCGTCACCGGAGTCGGCGGCCAGTTCACGCCGTCCGCGTCGCCCCACTCGTCATCTCCATTGGATTGCGGCAACTCCGGCTCGACCATGCGGATGATCGCCGGACTGCTCGCGGCGCAATCTGGCGAGTTCACCCTGGTCGGCGACGAATCCCTCACCCGGCGACCGATGGAGCGCGTCCGCAAGCCGCTCGCGCAGATGGGCGCGCGGATCGAGCTGACCGACGGCCACGCGCCGATCACCGTGCGCGGCGCGGCGCTGACCGGCATCGATTTCGCCACGCCGATTCCCAGCGCCCAGGTGAAGACCGCCCTGCTCTTCGCCGGGCTGCAAGCCGAGGGAACCACCACCGTGCGCGAAGCTGTCCGCACCCGCGACCATAGCGAGCTGGCCCTTCGCGCCTTTGGCGCGGAACTCACCCGCACCATCGATTCCGTCTCGATCATGGGCAAGCAGACGCTGAAGGCCATCGACGCCGCCGTTCCCGGAGACATGTCCTCCGCCGCCTTCTTCCTCTGCGCGGCCGCGCTGTTTCCCGAGTCGAACCTGGTGCTCGACGGCCTCGGCCTCAACCCGACCCGCGCCACGCTGCTCGACGTGCTCACCGCCCTCGGCGCGACGGTCGCCGTCCTCAACCACGAAGAGCAATACGGCGAGCTGGTCGGAACCGTCCAGCTGAACCCTCCGCCGAAGGGGATGGGCGGCACCACCGTCTCCGGCGCGCTGGCCGCGCAGCTGATCGACGAACTGCCGGTGCTGGCGGCGATCGCGCCGTACACGCGCAACGGCATCCGCATCCGCGATGCCAAAGAGCTGCGCGTCAAGGAATCCGACCGCATCGATCTGGTCGTCAAGA
>Ga0116231_10009448_pt1 | contig 16447 bp, 14 predicted proteins | sample S1TSphgellanicum_2_FD_89695 | JGI IMG/M metagenome (GOLD analysis project Ga0116231, IMG submission 89695) | Host-associated microbial communities from peat moss isolated from Minnesota, USA - S1T2_Fd - Sphagnum magellanicum MG | ecosystem: Host-associated > Plants > Peat moss > Unclassified...
AAAAAATTTTAGCCCCACACAAACCCGCCCCCCCCCCCCCCCCCCCCCCCCTCTCTCTCTCTCACACTTGAGAGAGAGAGAGAGAGAGAGAGAGAGAGAGTTTCTACAATTCACCCACAAACAACACAAGTGGTGGTGGCCTCATGTCTGGCTACCCAAGTTCACCAAATTTGAAAAATGGTTGATCAGAAAAAAGGACCATGGTTTGATGATTGTGGGTTGTTGTTGTAGTAGCTCAGTTATTTGTTGTTGTTGTTGTTGATGTTCTTTCCTTTCTTCATGTTGTTCTCCTTGAGGAATGAAGAGAGGGAAGGATTCTTCATCTTTCTTTCTTTTTGTTTTGTTTTGGTTTGGTTTTGTGGGTTGGGTTTGAATGCATTTTTTGTGTTTGTATTTTGATACTTACGTGAGAGCAAGAGCAAAGGTTTGATCAGACCATACTGTTGTTGCTGTTGTTGTTGGGTGTGTGTGTGTGTGTGTGTTTTTGTTTTTGTTGGAGAGGAGGAGGAGGAGGAGGAGGAAGAGAAGAGGAGGAGAATTTGGGTGGGGACGGGGAGGAAGGGGATTGGGTTTCATGAGCTTTTGAAGAAGAAGAGTTGCAGCAGTTTGCTGTTCACACAGCAGGAGAGCTCTTTGAAACCTTAGACTTCCACCAGACACTCAGAAAAGATTCTGGTGAAGTTGGTTGGTGGGTTTTGTTGTTGTCGAGGCTTTTTTTTACAACTTCGACTTCCAAGACTCTCTGCGAATTCTGTTTGTATTGGGTGTAGTGGGACTCGAACTTGTTGGGTTTTTTTCCTCACAAGAAAGATGTGTTTATACCACCACTAGTAGCTGGGCCAAGAGGCGGCACAGAGAGAGAGAGAGAGAGAGAGAGAGAGAGAGAGAGAGAGAGAGATGTTTAGAGCTTATGTTGGGTTTCTGATTCACAAGGAAAGAAGAGTAGCATCCGTCTCGACAAGCTTCCTGAGATTGGAAGCAATCATCGTGAATAACATGCTCCAGAGCGTGTGAGTCCAAACACGAGGGGACTGCGCCCGGCGAGATACAAGGGGGAGCTGGCATTGGGAAAGCGGCAAACAAGAGCAATTGTCAATTGGGATCTCTTCTGGATTCAGACCTTACTGCAGCATTTAGACAGAAAGACTTCCTTCCTCGAGGACTTTCTTGATCGGGAGACTCTACTGGATTCCTTCCTCAAACCGGAAGAATGAATTGATGGGTATCATCAAAAGCCTTCCAAAGACGTCCCCAAGGTAGTGGAGAAAACATCATGTGGCATTGGCTTTCGTTGCAAGACAGGAGGAAGATCATCCTGAAGGGTTGAGAGATCAGAGCTTAGAAAATGGACGTGACGACACTACAGCAGCAGCAGCCGCCTGTAGTGGTCACGGATCCCAGTGAATGGGAGGAAGCTTACAGGCCTTTGCCTTATCTCTTTTGCAGTCTTTTCATTGTATGGGCGCTCTTGGTGTTTGCTTGGGTGCTCAACACTTGGACTAAACGCAGATGGCAGGTACACAGAGGAGCAGCTTCTTCTTCTTCGTCACACCCACCCATCCTTGCAAAAAAAGGAGAATTGAATTTTTTTTTCCTAAACTCTCTCTCTCTCTGTCTCAACTCTTGACCTACAAAGATCCCCAATGGGTCATGAAGAAACAGACTCATGTCAGATTGTGCCTGAAAAAATTCTTAGTGGAAGTGGCGGGTCTTTGTTGCAACTAATATTATTGTCTTGTTTTGGATTTTTTTTCCCCTTGTGCAGACGAGCACTCTGCAGTGGGTGTTGGCAGCTGTGCCGACACTCAAGACACTTGTACATGTCCTCTCTTTTGTATTTTGGTAAGTTTCTGAGCACAGATTGATCAGTATGGAACAACCCCCAAAACTCCCACAAAACCCATTCTGTTGGCTAACTCTTTAGCTCTGACAGCTAACTTGACAAATTCAGTGCAATGTGATGATGCTGGTGCTAAATGGCTTTGGGTGGTTTGTGACACGCAGGTATTCATGTCTGAATTCGAGAACATGCTCATTTTGGGTGGCATTTGGAGTTTTCTTGACTCGAATTTTCTTTGAGACAGCATATTTTGTGGCATTCTTGTTGATAGCACATGGCTACTGCATTATGCATGAGCAACTAGCAATACAGGAGCGCCGCACCATTGCGGGCCTGGCTTCCCTCTTGTACTTGATTCTGACTGGCTACAAGGCTGCTGTCCCTCAGTTTGCTGTAAGTTTCATAATGCCGTGTATGTTGTTTTGCTGCCCATTGTTGCTGCTCTAGCAAAATAATTGACATTTTTTTGCATTACGAACTGTAGTATAAGATGTCCAAGACTGCTGCTGCTATGTAGGGTTCAATTAGGAAAACCCTAAACCTACATTGGTACTTGAAACCCTTTTTGTCTGAGGATATTGCAAAGATGGAGTTGCCATATGTTACATCTCTTTTCTCTGAAGATTCTTTGCATGAAATTTGATGGGTTCTTCTCTTTTGAACAGTGGATGACAAATTTGCTCCTGCAGGTTTTGGTGATTTTAATGTACGGGATACTTGTGTATGTGATAATGGCACTCGTTGCACGCAATTTGGGTGTGTTGCGTGGTCAATTGCAGCACATTCAGGATGAGGGTGTCCATGTGATGCATACTGCGGTTTACATGAAATACAAAATGTTTAAGTATGCATATTCCACATGCTTGTTAACACTCCCTTGCAACCCTCTCTTGTTCAGTTTCTTTCCATCCCACTTCCACAGAAATCTTTTGCTCATGTGTTTGAAAGTACATACAGTAAAACCATGACAGTGGAGCCTCAGAATCATGCATTGTTTTGTTTCAGGCTGCTGCTGTTCATACTCTCAGGTCTCTCATACTTTCCTATAAAGATATGTTTGACCAAGTAAACTGAGTGTGTCAAGAATCATACAATGTGTGATTTTTTGCAGGAATTTCCAGAAAGCAATGTTGATCATGGTAGTTGCTCAGATTGTGGTAAGGTGCCTCCTCCTTGCTCAGTTTGGGTGTAGGTTATGATCCTCTGTTGAAGTTAGGTCACACGTTTGAAGGACACCAAAGTAGCTTAAAATTAGAGGCCATTGCTTGTACTTGTCCTGTGACTATGGTGCTTGGATTTCCTGTGAAGGTGTTTGCTCTTTGCAGATAGTGAAAATGATTTTGCTACCTTCGTTGAAATTCATTTCAGGTGGTGGGTTGTTATGTATTTGTGATTACGTGCTAGCAGATGCATGTGAGGGCAGAGGCTGTGGCAACTGAGTACTGGGTGCAATTACTATTGCGAGAATTGACAGAATTGGGCATTTTCTTCTACATTGGGTATCCCATGTAATCCTGTATCCTGTATAGTAGTAACATGGTTGAGGATTTTAGATTCCTATGCTCTGCTACCTTGTGGCAAAAACACATCTCCTTCTACATTGGGTGGTAAATCACAAGCACAATTATCTGTTTTAGGGTTTGGGTTTTGGACTCTGAAATTTGCTATTGTGCACCTCTGAAATTCTGGGAGTTACCAAGAGTAACAGCAGCTGATGTGACGAAGCATGTGTGTTTTTGCAGGTGGACATTTAGATCAAGAGAACGGACTCCATTTTTCACTGTTATTCCAACTCTGCATGCCTCAGGGCAATGCATCTTGCCCCCTATTTACAGTGTGGTAAGACCCTTGCAAGAGCTATGATTTCAGGTTCGGACTCTTTAAATTCCGCATTACAGAGTTGTGGAATCAGCTGACAGAGTGGTCTGTTTTACAGGAAATGGATGCAAAGGAGTTCAATAACCTTGATTACAAGGAGTGGCACATTGGAATAGTAAGAAATCTTCTAAATTTTATGCTAAAGCCTTGTATGTTATTGGTTGTGGTTCCACTTGATAATCCAACACAAATGGCTGTCTGGATTTTGACCTAAAGGTTGGTGTGCTTTTGCAGCCAACATCAATTTCAAAAGGGATGATGGTAGGGCATAGGCCAATGTTGGTGATTGTGCAAAATCCAGGAATGTCCAACTTCAGGTTCATGGAGGACTTTAAGGATGGCCTGCCTTCTAATTCTAGATTAACAGACACTTCATTTGACACTAAAGGGGATTTTCAACCAGCAAGTGGTGTTCCAGCTCTGCCATCTTCTGCAGGCATTTCTATCCCTCTTAGCCTTTCAATCCATACACCTGACTTGTCAAGAGCAGAAAACACAAGTTTACCACTACAAAACCGAAACTCAAATAGTCCCAGCATCAGAGATGACACCAGTGCACAGGAGGGAAAGACATCTGTTGAACTCCACAGTGAGAATTGCCGTCATGTAGATGATGTGGTGGTGAATGTGAGGACATTGAAGGGCTATTCATTTCTCCCCTTAGATCCCAATTTGCAAGGGTTCATCCCAAGTCCATTAACATAGCATATACCCATTACTACCTTGCCCTTTGCCCTTTGCCCTCATGAAGTCCAAGGAGAAAATTCTGTTGAATTCCATGCTCTAGTTGCAGAGTCAAATCTTCCTGTCCATTGAGTCCAAGGCTGTAGTCAAGAGAGTATTTGATTGAAACCCATACTGACTCTTTCTGTTCCTCGGAAGGTCCAAAGATCAGATGTTGTTCACTACTGGGTACATAACTGCTGCTGGACACAATCAATCTTCCTGTAGGACTCTTTCATACTAGGGAAAGGCCACAGAGATTAGTCCAAATTGTTCTTGGAGTCGGGATGTTCTTCCAGTAATTGGGTACTTTGATTGGCACAACAAGAAGCTGGTAATTGGGTACTTCAATTGGCATGAGAAGATGGATCTTCAGAAAAGTCTAGAGAAAATTTGTCAATGGCCCATGATCATTGTGGCCCAATTGTAAAGTATGCATATAATGTACATTTCTTGGAGAATACTTTAACCATACAAATTATTGCCTTATGTTACACCTCATGGAATTTTCTTAGTTGCTTGCCAAAGAGAGAAAAACAATCACATAAGTAGCAAAAAATTCCATCTCAGTTTCATGGATGCCATCACATTTCAAATTTTTGTTTCAAGAACTATGGTCTAGATATGGGGAGTTCAACATTTGTCCCCTCAAGTATGGCAACTTTGGGATGTTTTACCATAAAAAATCCTTTGTACAGGTCAGAGCCCCTTTTTTCTGGGTCACCAAGTGGCGAGAATTTGCCACCAAAAAAAACCCTGACTTCCATTGTACCAATGTCATACACTCTGTAACCAAAGCATGCAACTCTTTGCAATCTATGTCTTGAAATGGAAATCACGGACGAAGCCATAAAATATGTACACCACACCTGGAATAAATGTGGATTCTATAGCCCTTGTGTTCCAAATATTTAAAAACCTCCTGCAATGAGAGGTCCAACTGGTGATGTGCAAGATGTCTTCACAAATGAGCATGTCTGCAAAGTTCCGTTCTGCATGCAACATGATCAAATCAGCACACAAGTCCATCTGATCTACTGTATTCTGTCATGTGCTTAGCCTTAGGCACAATTTAAGATTTTGTGAAAAAATGGACCTATTATTACATGTCATCAATGTCACCACTGTATGCTAGCAAGAGAAATGGGAAAAAGAAAAAAATTCACATCACAAACCTGGTGAAAAGGTGGACAATTAGGGCTTACATGAGCTCCAAAACAACAGCGGATGCACCCCCACCTCCATTACACACTCCTGCTACTCCATATCGGCCCTCTTTTTGTCTTAAAACCTGCCAAGATAACACAAAGACGGGCCTCTTGAGTAAATTCTGCATATTCAACAGATCAGTGATAGTATTCAGAATACATCAGATGAAGGAAGGGACAAACCCCAAGAAGAGTAACAAGGATTCGTGCTCCACTGCAACCAAGAGGATGTCCTAGTGACACTGCCCCTCCATGAACATTAACCTTTTCCTGAGTCCAGCACACACAAATGAGTTACTCCAGACAAGTTTGCAGAACAAATTTTTGCTTATGCTTTCTTCCTAAGTGTATGCAGCAGGTCTACAATGTATCTTGTTGTTTGGGTTCACTTAAGAAACAAATGATCTTCTACAACATACTAACTGGAGACCCAAGAATGAAAGAAAAAAGTGAGAACCAAGTCCAATAAGAGTCTTTGACTTCAGAGATTCAGCAACCCTAATGGACATGACCCATTTGATCCTGGGAATGCACATGAAATCCACTGCTTCTGCATCCACAGTTGGAGTGTGTGAAGAAGCTCTTGCAAGCTAAGATTAGATCTCAATCATAATAAACACATTTAATTCTCAAACAGGATGATACTCTTTAAGGTTTAGGGTTACAGGAAATTTAAGAAATTGGCATATCAAAACCTTGGACTAAGCTATTGCAGTACTGTTGCTAGATCCTCTAAATCAGGGACTGCATATGGGAGATAAGAGGGTAAAGGAAATATACTGGATTAAGGCCTAGAAGTTGCTGGTTGGCCAGAGCCACCACCTGTCTCAAACCCAAAGATCATCACAAACAAGATTAAACATACCTCCTTACTGCAGCATGCCAATCCTTTGTGCAGTCTTTTCTTATTGATAAGAAACAAGCTGTACCCAAAGTCCATGACGGTTGACACCCATTTTCAAAATGCAAACAAAGCCCAAAAAAAAAACCTCTGAACAAGGGAAGAAGATATCATACAGAGAAGGCTTCATTGATTTCATAGTAGTCGACTTGTGATTGCTCAATGCCTGCCTTGGCAATGGCCTTTGGAATTGCAATTGCTGGTGATGTTGTAAAAAGCTCTGGAGCCTATGCAACTTAATGGATCAAAAAACAATGCCACTCTATGGATATGGGTACTGTGACAGTCACTTGACCCATCTGAAATTGAAGACATGATTTTTAAAGGACAACGTTTGCAAAGCCTGGACCCCAGTTGAATGTACAAGATAACAATAGAAATAACAAGATTCTTGTACCATTGTGAAATGCAAGATGCATGCTTAACAGGGTGAGAACAGGGGCAGGTTGTATAAAGCACAAACCTGAGCAGCATCTGCATAGCCACAGATTTTTGCAATTACATGGAGACCCAATTCCTTTGCTGTAGCACCACTTACTAGCACCAGGGCTGCTGCTCCATCACTGTAAAGCAGAAACAGAAGATACTTACCACCGTGAGTTCCCATTGCCAAAAGCAGGGAGCAAACACAAAGCTAGCTCCATACCAAATCAGTAGGCAAATGGAATGTCTGAGTGAGGAAAGTCAACGAGAAGTCAAGTGAGCATTTGTCTGCCAGGAATTACATGCAAAGAAATCTTCTGGACCCGGTGACATAGGAAAAGAAGTGGATACTCTGTGATGATGGGTCACCGAAGCTGATGAATTGCAACCTGATCCATTATTGCAGAATATCCACTTCTTATACAGTTGATGTTGATCCAAGCCGATTTGACATCAACTGGATACTGGACATATGAAAATTGCATGACATACATAGCATTGTGGGACCTGCAGGCTGTCCCAAGTTTGCAAATCAAATGAAGAGAAGAGACATCAGGAAGCAAGTGATACCTGATACCAGATGAATTGCCAGCAGTAACTGTGCCACCTTCTTTGAAAGCTGGTCGAAGCTTTCTCAATTTGCCTGCATCTAACTGTCTTGCCAAGAGGGCTGAACATCAGAAGCTGTTTGCAACTGGAATTAAAAAGAAACTGGTGACTTCAGACAAAATACTTCTGCAGAAGCAAGGGTTTATTTCCAGATAAAGACCATTAATTTCTGCATCCCAATCCTTGTAATCCTTCTGCATAAATCCAGTAGCAAATTGCAGTTTTACAGTTCAATGTACTGGGGAAACTTGTCAACAAGGATAGAACACAGTGTATGATGGAACCTTGTTGATATGGATAAAACATACTTCTCCCAGCTACATCAGATTTAGTCCACAGAAGAGTCTGGCAGAGATGGAAGCTGTACCTTGTCAGCTCCATCATCCTTTTCAACCATGATGAGAGGCTTGCCTCTAGCTCCTGGTATCTCAATCTGACCATGTGAGAAAACCATCAAGATTGTGGACAATAATAGTGATCTGAAACTTTCTCTTGCCAGAATTCCGTGCACTTTCAATTCACAAGAGAAGCATGTCATACCGGTACAATTTCCCAGGCAAAAGCACCACTATTTTGTGCTGCAATAGCTCTCTCAAAGCTCTGGATTGCGTAAGCATCCTGTGCACATTGCAAATCATATAACCCATCTTTGTTACAAAGCAGATGAGGTCAGTGTGCAGCATCCCAGATGTTTGACTTCACATGAGGAGAGCTTGACATCTGGGCAGTTATCATCTTTCCAACACTATGTGAATTCATGGTTGTGGAAATCAGCTACTCTGCAGTGATATAGTCCAAGGCAGAAGCAACATCATTATGGAAGAGGGACAAGGTGCACCTGTGCTTCTCTAGAAATACTATGGTTATCAGCACAGATTTCAGCACAAATCCCCATACCCACATCATTGTACACATCCCAGAGACCATCCTTCATCATGCCATCGACTACTTCCCCATGCCCCAGTCGATAGCCCTGTCTGCAAATGCCACTCTGTGTGATCAGGACCCAAAATTCTTAAGACCCTAATCCAAAACCACACATAAGAATCCATCTAAGGCCTTGTGATGTACAATCACAGCTCAAAAACCAAGTTAGGGGGTGGGGGAGAATTGCAGGAATGGAGAGATCTGTGTGCTACCTTGCTTTGGGGAGATAATAGGGAGCATTTGACATGCTCTCCATGCCTCCAACCACAACCACATCATTGAGTCCCAGCTGTATGCTTTGGGCTCCTAGCATTGTTGCTGCAAGAATATACCACAAGGGATGAAGCAAAGAAGTTTGTGCAGAGTTGTAAGGGAGGGTGGAAGAAAACAAAGCATGCACAATAAAAATTTGGGCACAGACAGAAGTCAGATGCTGCAGAGTGAACTGAATCAGATGATGGTGGACTTGTAAGATTGCATTCCAACCCACATTGGCAAATTGCAATACAGCTAAAAGGAGGATTGGGTCTGATTCACATCTCAAAGAACTGATGAATAAAGTGAAAACACAAAACCAAGAAAAATTTTCTGTAGTGATAGATGGGATTGGGGGGGTCCCTACCCTTCATGCCAGAGGCACAGACTTTATTGACAGTAGTACAGACCACAGTATTAGGCAAACCAGCTGCAATGGCTGCCTGACGAGCTGGTGCCTGTCCAAGATTTGCACTCAGCACATTCCCAAAGAACACTTCTTGCACAGTAGCAGGCTCCACCCCTGCTTTCTGAAGTGCCGCTACATTGCAAAATGCCCACACAAACACAGTCTTGTTACTAAACCCTAAAACCTACTACCCACACAAAAGATGCAAACATTCTCAAAGACTACAGTTGAGGACAAACACAAAAGCATGTGGTTCTTCTCAGCTGCAAAGATTTTGCAATACCTAAAATTCAAAGACCCAAAAATTCAGAGATCACTCAGCAGAGTGTTGTGTTCTTCCAACAACTATCAGCTAGAGAACTGTGGAATTGACCCAAGTATATACCTTGAATGGCAATTGATCCTAACTTGGTTGCGGTGAGGCTGGAGAGTGATCCACTCAAACTGCCCATTGGTGTCCTTGCAACACCCACTATGCACACATCTGCAAATCCAACACTCTTTAAAACCCTATTCTGCGTTTTGATCTCTTAGTCTGCAGACAAAGAAGAGAAGCACAAGAGAAACAGACAAACCCAACCAATTTTTTTGGTTTTTAAATTTTTTTTGGCAGTGTCAAATCTAGATACTCAGCTGAAGTTGAAAAGCCAAATACAAAAGTTGATACCTCGGAGTCCAATTGGAGTATCATCTGGTCCCATGGCTGCTCCTTCTTGTTTTTCTTCTTCCACCCTGCCTGGGTTACCTGTAGGATGTTAAACACCTCCTATGAACTTTGTGGGTGTTAGTGCAATGACCTATGTGGTGCACCCAATGTTTTGCTGAAATCACATGTTCTGCAAGCAGAACATCTTGCAGAACATGAGAGTGCTGATATTGCAGAACATGAGCTGTGTATGGCACAGATCTGTGCAGAACATCACATTCACACATACAAACTTGTACAAGGTGTTTAGCAGTGTTTGGGGGCAGTTCTCACTTATTCCTGAAAATCACAAATTTCACTTCTTGGGGCAGTTTTCAAGAACTAGCCCGGTTCCTTGAATTTTTTTTTTTCATATTTTAGAGAACTTCCCAGGGTATATAGTTTTTATCATATTTTCATAACTTCATCTTGGTTCAAATGCACTTTTAAACTTTTCAAATTCTTTTTTGAACTTTACATTTGTCTCGATCACCTTTACCAAGCTAAAAGATAAAGTATAAATCAATCCTAGGAATTATTTCCCACGTATTTGAGAATCTTAAGAATTTAATTTTGATATAGTTTTCATTGTCAATCACAAATGTCATAAGGAGGAGAGTGGAGTGGTGACAGAAGTGAGTTTGAGTTTTTCACACAAGGAAGTTTTAACACCTTTTGGTTATAACTTGTATTAATCAACTTGTTGTTTAGTTTGTGTAAATTAATTAGTTTATAACTTGTGTCAATCAACTTGTTGTTTAATTTGTGTAAATTAATTAGTTTGTGAGTTTGCATTAACATCTTGTTTTAATCCTATTTTGCATGTCTTTTTAAACTCAAAAGTTTGAATTTAAGGAGTCACTGAATGTTGCAATTTATTGAAACATCACTAATAAAAAAATGTGTTTATGCTCAATATCATTTGATAAGCCTAAGGGTGAGTTAATTCAAAAAAGAAGAAAATTAAATAAATATAAAAATAAGTAATTAAGATTTTTTAAAAAACATTTTCATTACAAGGTTCAATTTTTTTTTAATGTACACCAAAATCAATACAAACTTTATTTCATTCCTACACTTTTGCTTGATTTCTTTGGCCAAGTGATGTAGTTTTGCAGATATGCCTATATACAAACTTTATAGACACATATTTAAGTCATTTGTAAAAAAAATTATTTGTGGTGACATATTGACAAATATTGGAAAAAACTTGCCCAATTGAAATCCATTAAAAACACTCTTCCAACCTAAAAATTTCACAATTCAAAAATGAACTTAATGTATCAATCATTGCATTTCAATATGAGCACTCGTCTTTCACATCTACAATGATTTTATTTTTTCAAACTATATGCTTGTAATAGCTTAATCATGTGTTTTGCGAGATAATTTGAAATAATTCAATCTAGTTAAATGTTTCGATTATCAATTAGTTCCAAAAACATTAATGACCAATGCAAAAATTACCTGAGCTTTTTTAAACATTGAAACATCAAAATTAACAATGGCAAAATGACATCTTGGTAACATTGGTAATAGCTATACAACTATTTGGTTATTTTCACCATTTAGGCAAAAATAATTGTGAGTTTTTATTTTTGAAATGAATAACATTTGACATAAGATTTAAAATATAGCATGGAAAACATTCAAACAAAAAAAAAAAAAAATTCAAAACTTGTTTTGTATTGTAAAAATTACATGAATGTTCAAAATTATAAACAAAATGTTATTTTGAAATTTGGAAGTGCCAAGGGTCTAAACATGTTAATATGTAGCCAAGCAATTATAGCCATTGCTTAATGTTCTATATTTTTAAATGATAAATTAATTTTTAAAAGTTAATTTTTTTGGATTTAGTTACAAAAAAAAAATTGTAATATATTATGAGAACATATGAATAAATTTGAAATCAATTTAATGACTTTAAAAAACATTCAAATTCATTTTAAAAACTTGTAACCAAATGATTTTTGTTATTCAAAATACTTTTTTTAAAACTTAAAATATCTTAATATTTTTTGAATTATAAAAAATATCCACATTAACATAATAACATAATAAAATATTTTATTGAATCATAAGAAAATTTTAATAATTTATTTTGACTTACAAATCATGAAAATAAAACATATTTAAAAAAAAATTCAAATTAAGTGCTCACCTAATAGGGTGTTATTGGTTGATTAAAGTGTGATTGTAGCCCTGAATGTGATGATCCATCCATGAGACGTACAAAATTATGAAGTTATATTCACATTCAAAGACAATTTTCAAGACATACATGAATGTCATTGTCACTTTCATAAAAGTTAAGGAGTTGCCACAATTATATAGTTCCACGATTATCAACCGCCTTCATAATCATATATTTTTGGTGTGGACTTATAATACAAGGAGCATTGTTGTGCATACAACTTAAGGTACAAAGGACATTTCAATCTAGGGCACATCACATTCTTGGTTGCAAATTTAAATAAAAGAACAAGAGTTTTTAACTAATTTAAACCAAGTAACATGGTCATGGATCCTTTGAGTCCTATTTTCCCACCCCCAATGCTAATGTCCCAATTTGAAATCATATATCATTTACTAAGTGTTGGAGGGAATTTCATTGAACTTCAATTATGTGCAACAAATTGAAAACATAGTGTTGTGCCCCAAATGGGAGAGCTCTCAAAAGGCTAACATTACAAAGACTTATTAAACCAATCACCATTATTTATAAGTAGAATAATTCATGGATTGTAATGTTGGAACAACCCTTTCTCAAAATTGTACACAATATGATTTGCAACCAAATTTATATCCATCCTAGAAATATAGATAATAAACATTGTCTTCGATTTTACATTTTGAAAATTAGAATTTACAAAAATATTAAAATATAAAATATAATAATTTATTGTCCACCTTGAAGATCATAGGCTTTAAACCCGATGTTATCCATGACCCATTATATAAGTAGATTGAAAAATTCCATTACTCCTTTCATGTGTAGTTTTAATCCCTAGTTAGAAAGTTGAAATTATATATGTGAATATCTAGACTTTTAAAAAAAAAGAAAAGCTACATATGTCTTCACTCACATAATATATATGTTCAAATATGTTTTGTGAACATATTCAAGTCTCAAGCATTTCAAGATTTCAATTCAAAGTACATGCATAATTGGTATCATCATCAGCTCATACAGTATACTATTACTAGTACTAGTACTACAACAACAGCTAGCCAACATCTTTGCAACATTAACTTCATTCAAGAAGAAGAAGAAGAAGAAGAAGATGATGATGCTGATGATGATGATGATGATGCTGAGGAAGAAGAAGATGAAGAACAATAACAACACACAACAACATGTGCAACTTGGAAGCTGTGCATGGCAGCAGGTCCTACAACAAAGTACGTACTAGCTGCTGCACTACTGATCAAAACATTACTTTATTGGACACAACTCAATTCCTCAAACTGGAGGCTTAAGGAATTCTATATGCACTGGTTTACATACATGAAATCCAAATTGAATGCCAGGAAGTTAGCTTTGTTGAAAACAAAGGCAAAAACTTTGTATGCAAAAACTTGCAAAAGTTTTGTTTGTAACTGTAGTTTAGCACTTAAGCTCCGAATCCCTTCTTGATAATCTCGACTTCTGACGTTGGGATTATGAAAGCCTTCGCTAGTACCGCGTCCATGATGGGTGGTTGAGCTCCGAACAAGGCATTGGGCATGAGCTGCACTCCAGGGTTTTGTGAGTTCAATACACCAAGTGCAACTGCGGGAGACTTGCCGATATTGAACTGGAAATGCACCAAACCTCTGGGGAAGACGTACACATCTCCCTTGCGAATCACGGTGGGGTAGAACTTGTCATTGGTGTCAACGAACCCTACGTATAGTTCACCCTGAATCACGTACAAAAGCTCCGTGGCTCTTGGGTGCGTGTGAGGAACAAGTAAACCGCCAACGGCGTAGTCCACACGCGCAACCGACAGACCCTGGGTATTGAGCGCGGGGAAGTTCACGCCTGCAAAGCCCGGGGTGATACCAACGCCGATGGAGTTGTTAGTGTCGCCTGCTTTCTCTAAACCCGTGAAAGCGAAATCGGCGCCAGTGACGGTGGCGGGGTCCTTGCACACCAACCCGTTGAACAAGATCTTACTCGTCAAATCAGCCACACAAAAATCGTTGATTGGATCGGAGTCCGCAGCGATCACAACTGTTGTTGCCAACAGTCCCAATGCTACAAATGCAAACAAAAGCTTCCCCATATTGACAACCCACTACGAGCACAAGCGAGCACAAGATCGCAGAGTAATCCCAAGAGCTAATTATTTGAGCAGATACAAAAGATTAAACCCCCAAACTTGACAATGCGATGTAGGAAACTGGACAATCTCTCTCTCTTTCACTCACTCACACACACATAAGGGCAAAGACTGTAACTAGTCTTCGGAAATCGGGGGTGATGACTGAAAGCTACGATCAAGCTCAAAAGGATGCGAGCTACAAATGCAAAATCGGCCTGGTACTTATAGACTCCATGTTTTGTGCGATAAAGTTGGAACAGTGTTTCTGTGGCGAACCGCACTAGATAAAAATGCTCCTGGCTATTAATAAAATTCTCTCAGATACAATCTGTATTGGAATTTGACATTTCTCTCTCTCTCTCTCTCTCTCTCTCTCTCTCTCTCTCTCCTCGCTTTGCTAGCTGCTGGACAAACTGCACTAAATTATGGTGGCCACGACTTCCCTTCATGAATGTCCAATTGCATTCATTTTGTTCAACTTTTTTGTCTTATCTGTATCTGTGCCAAACTTGCTTGTTTGTAGTTTCAACTTTGTACCTTCAGTTAATAAGACACAAATTTCATAACATTATTATTTCAAAGGGAGACACCAGTTCCACACCAGTTCCACTGGATGCCCATTATTACTCAGTTGTGGATGAATCTCAACTCAGTTAATATTTGGTTTCACCTTGGTAACCAATTCTGTAGGAAATAGGTCTCATATATAGGTAGGAAAATAGGTAAATAGATGGTTTTATACAGAAGGACGGGCTGGTTTTACTACTTGCCTGCCTAGTAACAACCTCCTTGTGGGTTGTTAGTCAGTAGGTAGAAAAGAAAAGCAACTTAGCTAACCATCATGGTTACTTAGGGAACTGGAACCCAACAGAGAACTGTTTTCTGACCACTTATCATTCATCCTGCATGGTGCACTGGTGGATGCTGGTTCACTGTGGCCGGATTTTGTGCACAAAAAACCCTCTCAGACTTTCCAAAAGTTGTCATTTGAGGGTGGTTCCCAAGTGCAAGGGTGTGGTTACAGTGTAGTCTCCAATTCCAGAGGCTCTCTCTTTTTTTGAAAGAAAGAACTGGTGGGCAAAAATCAAAGAACCTAGCCCAAACTGTCAGTTCTTTGATGAAGACCCCCCAAATTCCTTGAAAATTCTCAAAATTTGATTCTTCATTCCAGATGTTATTTATTTGATTCTGAAGTTTTTTCAGAAAACCCAAACCAGCAGTTCTGTGGTTCTATCAGAAAACTTCTTCCATTTCTAAATTTTAGCAAAACCAAAAACCCTAAACCCAAGGTCAAATTTTACACAATGAAAGAAACTGTATAATGTACTCAAAATTGAGCTAAAAATAATTTCCACACAGCATTTTGTTTGGGGTGTGGGTGTTGCTCTGTTTAATACACAGCTGCAGGCATAATTCTCAAAGAGTGAAAATATTTTTCTAGTAATAAATATTCCACAAAGATCACGTGAAAACATGAGTGGAACATGTGATCACTTGTTAAAATATTCAAAGTCCAAACAATTCACAAGTTAGTATTATTATTAGGTCTCCGTGGATCAGGCTCTTTTTGAGAGCACAGTGTTGTGGACTACAAGACACTGACTAGGTCCAAAATGACACGCAAATTTTATAATGAAGTCTTGCTTGGAGCGTTCCTCTTCTTTGTACATGTTTTTTAAAAAAGGGTTCCTCTTCACACTGTAGTCTCGCCTTTTTTTTTTTTTTATTTGGCGAAATTTAGCCCCAAAAAAAACGAGATTCAAAATTCAAAAATTTGAAAATCAATTGATTTTGGAGTTTTGCAATGGCCCATAAATGAGGGGGAAAAAGAAAATGGAGTGAAAATCGCCAGATTTCTATACTTGGTTTTCAATGTGTAGCCAAAATATGGAAAGATGATTAATGATTTTTATTTTTATATTAGGTTTATAGCCAGATTTGGCTAAAGATTACCAGAGATGATCGCACTTTTTCTTCATCTTTTTATGGATGATTGCCACTTTGGCTACAAACAAAAAATCTCAAAAAAAAAACACTGCAGTGGTCTTGTAGTTAATACTGTCGCCAATTAGCCCCACTACTAGCAATAAATGCAAACAAAAAGCTTGGCCTGGACAGGCACCCGCGCGCCGCGCGAGCACAGGATTGCAGATGAGCTAAATTGAGCTACTACTTTTACAAGATGAAAATGAGCGAGGTGTCCAGAACTGGAGACAAAACACACTACTCAAGTCCAAAGAGTCATGTGTACAAAGTGTGATCTTGCAGGGATCATTGGG
>Ga0116231_10009449_pt1 | contig 16443 bp, 10 predicted proteins | sample S1TSphgellanicum_2_FD_89695 | JGI IMG/M metagenome (GOLD analysis project Ga0116231, IMG submission 89695) | Host-associated microbial communities from peat moss isolated from Minnesota, USA - S1T2_Fd - Sphagnum magellanicum MG | ecosystem: Host-associated > Plants > Peat moss > Unclassified...
AAAAAAAAAAAAAAAAAAAATCCCCCCCCAGGGAAAATAAAAAAAAAATAAAAAAAAAAGACAATAGGTGGTGAGAAAGAGAAAAGGGGGAAGAAAAAAAGAGGAAGGGGGGGGGGGGGGGGGGGGGGGGGGGGGGACGACAAGAAATGAAAGAACAAGAAGGCTCAAAGGAGGGAGCTTACCTTCAAGCTCTTGTTCTGGGTCCCGTGTGGGTCCCACTTCAAATGCTCCGGAGCTCCACGCTAGCTCTACTCTTGTTCCCACTTTAGCTTTGTTCCCGCTCCAACAACTCCCGGGCTCTGGCTCTGTTCCTGCTCCCGCTCCAACAACTCTCGGGCTTTGGCTCTGCTCTTGCTCCCACTCCAACAACTCCCAAGCTGTGGCGATGGAATGAGAGGTAGGTGGGAGGTAGGTGGGAGGGAAAATTTTTGGGGCAAAGAAGAGGTGGAAAAAAAACAATAACTTTGGGTAGGGAGGATGTGCTTTTGGTTCATCCCCAAAACAGCTTCAACAGCCTCATCCTCAACTGGTGCATTGGTGGCTGCTAGTTCACTCCAGCCAACAACCTATTCTCATTTTTTAGTGTAATTTGTGGGCACTTGACCCAACATTTTTTAACTCCATTGTTTGCATGGTGTTTCAAACAATGGAATGCTGTTTTGAAAAGCCCACAGTTTTTTCCATGATACACACTTGGTTTCATGGGAGATAAAATAGGAAAAAATTGGAGCAAGTCTTGATGCTCAATGAAGCCCTCGGCCAGAAGCTTCACCAGAATTGGGCTGGTGCTCACCTTCACCTCACATGCACCCTTATTTAATTGGTAAAGACCCATGGCCTCAATCAGGGATTTACCCTCCAAAAGTGAAATTTAAATACCACACATGCAAGATGCATGAAATTCCCATGCAAAAACAGAATAATCTTTTTTATGGGGAGGGGAGGCCCCAACATTATATGTTCACATACTTGTTATTGGAGGCAGTACAAAAGTATTATCTATCTTTTTGTTTTTTCCCCCTGACTACCCTTTTGCCAATCTAAGATGTGTCTAGAGTCGTACAGACACATCTTGGTGCTGTCAATACACACTTTGTGCCTTGTTATGCAGGTTTTGGGATTGTTTTGCTATTATAACCTCAAAACTTGCATAACAAGGTTTCAAAGTGTGTTTGGGCATCATTCCATCTTTTTTGACAAAAAAGATAGACAAGGAAAAAAAAGAAGTAGGAGTACTCTTGTACTGCTTGCAATAAAAGCTTGTGCCATATGTAAGGTTGGGAGAAGGTCTGTTGTAAGACCATCTCCACCCACAGCACAAAAAGCTCCTACACCCAGAGCAGAAATTTGATGGAAAAGTGCTTTTTTTGCACTACTCAGGACATGGGTAGTGACAACAACAAAGAATGCACTAAATGAAAATTATTATTTTTAGTTCATTAACTATAATAATTGGTCCAAGTGGTGTGACTTTAATAATATCTCACTTTATATTATGAAAAATTTCAGTAGAATGGGTGGTGAGGAAAAAAAAAATTGATTTTATATTGTGAATTTTTTCACTGAAATGGGTGAGAGGAGGGAAAAACAACTTGACTAGGTGTATCTTGGACATGGAGATATTAGTGCAGGCACAAATAGGGAAGCACCCCTGGAGATGCTGTAAGAACTGGATGGGTTTCAGGCTCTGAATCCAAATTGGATGCCTTCTCAGGAGGTGGTGAGGCGGTGTGACGACGAGTCAGGAGTCAGGACTTGTGACCCTTGAATTTTCCATGCATGATCATGTCTCTCGGGTCTAGTATAGAGAGGGAAAAGATAGGTGGTTTTTCCGTGCATGATCTGGGCTGTCGCGACCGGAGCTCGCATGGAGCTGCGATTCGCGAATAGACAACGTGTGTATCTATGCAGCAGCAATGTGCATATGCAATGCCCGATTTTATAGGTCCTGGGACTTGGGTGGACCCATTCAGCTGATTTGGCTGGCTTTCATGGAATTATCTACTCTGCAAAATCAAGTCAGACTGTCGGGGAGAGATCAAAGTTGACGTTTTCCATTTGGTAGCATCTCAGATCGAGCTCACTTCTCTTTCAACTTCACGTGGCAAGTGTACGATGAATCAGTTTTCCAGTTCAAAGTTCCAGTTTTTTTTCTTTCCCAATTTTGTAGTGTAGCAGCAATGGTGAGCCTCCCAAGGCAGATTTCCACTTAACTGGCGACAGTTTTGTACAGGACCATTCAATGTGTAGCCTTCAGACAGGCCTGTAGCCACACTTTCCCCCAAAAAACCATTAAACTTGGGGGAAATTTGGCCACCACTCTTTTTTAAACATGATTTTTCCCGCCAAAAATTTGGATCAGTGTCGCCCTTTTAGTGAATTTTCGCCAAACTAAATGACTTGTTCAAATTACCGGAAAACTCATTACGAGGTTCACTTATTAAATTTGCTCCGCACGAGCAAAGACATAGACTATGGAATACCAAACGGGCGCTTATTTTGTCATGTTGTACTTTCTCACTTTACTCTTTGCTCAACTTCCCATTTACTGTTTTCCAAGTTAACATCCTCATAATGGTGAGTTTGCTAGGTGGCCAATTCAACATTGACCAATTGACCAATTGTCAAATTCTCAATTGCACCTTGTCAAATTTACAACTTCACATTGTCCAATCACCATTTTCAGATCTCCACTTTTACATTGCAAACTTGACAAATTTACATTATTTTACGGGCTGCCTCCCCCCATTCTGACTGCCCACACACAAAAATCCACTGGTTGCCCAATTTTTTTAAAAAAGTTTCTTTTGCCCAAACTTTATTTTTTTGGGCTGTTTTCTTTTGGGGTGGGTGGGGGGCTTGCATTAGTGGCCTACCCTCCTACCTCCTAGCCTACATACTCATTAACTTACATACCCACCTATTTAGGTTACCTATCCACCTACCTACAATTTAGGATACCAACTCATGACCAAGTTTACAAATTTAGAAATTACAAATCAATAATTACAAATTTACAATTTGATAGATTGCAAGTGCACAAATTTGCAAGTATGCAAAATTACCAAATTACAAAACATAAAATTACAAAGTTACAAATTGAAAAATTGCAAGTTATAAATTGCATGTGCTTGTTTGTAAATTTCAAATTTATAAAATTATAAACTTCTCAATTTACAACATTCAACAATATTAAAATTGCAAGTACATGTTTGCAAATATTCAAAATTACAAATTTACAATTTGACAAATTGCCAATGCATGTTCTCAAGTTCACAAGTTTGCAAATTACAAAATTAAAAGATTATAAATTGCATGTGCTCGTTTGTAAATTTCAAATTTACAAAATTAAAAACTTCTCAATTTACAATATTAAAATTGCAAGCACATGTTCGTAAATATGCAAAATTACCAAATTACAAAGTTACAAATTACAAGTGCATTGCATATTTACAAGTTTGCGCATGCTTGATTTTCATGTTTTCATACTTGCATGTCCAACAAAATTACAAAATTATAAACATATAAATTTCCAATTTGCAAGAATTGCAAGTTACAAATTACAAAATTACAATTTAGGCTACCGACCCATGACCAAGTTTGCAAAATCAAAGCATTTACAAATTAATAATTACAAATTTACATTTGACAAATTGCAAATGCATGTTTGCAAGTTCACAAGTTTGCAAGTATGCAAAATTACCAAATTACCAATTACAAAATATAAAGTTACAAAGTTACAAATTGCAAGTTTATAAATTGCATGTGCACGTTTGTAAATTTCCATTTATAAAATTAAAAGTTTCTCATTTTAAAATAATTAAAAAAACTAAAATTGCAATGCAAGTACATGTTTGCAAATATGCAAAATTACCAAAAATTACAAATTGTAGGTGCATTTTTGCATATTTACAAGTTTTCACATGCTAAATTTGCATGTTTTCATACTTGTTATTAACCCATGACCAAGTTTCCAAGTTTCCAAGTTTGCAAAAAATTTAAAATTTAAAATTATACATTAATAATTACAATTTTACAATTTCACAAATTGCAAGTGCATGCTTGCAAGTATCCAAAATTACCAAATTACCAAATCACCAAATTACAAATCACAAAATATAAAATTATAAAGTTATAAATTGTAAATTGAAAGTTCATAAATTGCATGTGCACTTTTATAAATTTCAAAATTATCAAATTTACAATTTGACAAATTGCAAGTGCATGTTCTCAAGTTCACAAGTTTGCAAATTAAAAAATTCTTAGTTTACAAAATTAAAAATATTAAAATTGCAAGTATATGTTTGTAAATATGTAAAACTACCAAATTACCAAATTACAAAGTTACAAATTGCAAGTGCATTTTTGCATAATTACAAGTTTACACATGTTAAATTTTCATGTTTTCATACTTGCATGTACTACAGAATTATAAACATATAAATGTCCAATTTGCAGGAATTGCAAGTTACAAATTACAAAATTACAATTTAAGCTGTACCCATGACCAAGTTTGCAAGTGCATGTTTGCAAGTTCACAAGTTTACAAGTATGCAAAATTACCAAATTACCAAATTACCAATTACAAAATATAAAATTACAAAATTGCAAGTTTATAAATTGCATCACTAGGAGAGAAATCAAGGTTTTCAATTATGGTTTTGACTATGTTTCAACTACATTTTGAAGTTGAAAATGTCACTTCCAATTGTAAAATGTTATTTTCAACTCAAAATGACGTTTTGAACTACCTATCAAAACAATTGACAATGTTGAATCGAAGCCTACCTACACATCTCAATTTTTCAACCAACATTGAAGTGACAAGATTTTAGTTGAAAGCAACATACCATTTTAGTTGACAAAACATTTTTGATTTCTAAATGAAGTTCATCCACCTTCGTCCAAATTTCAAAGTTAAACTTTCAACTATTTTTCAACTTCAAAAATTATCATATGGGGTAACTTCCCATTAGATGAACTTCATCCACTAATAAACCATGATGTCATCAAAGAATGAATTGAAAATTTCAACTACATTCTAATTATGTCATCAAATTGTAATTTCAACTATGTTATAACTAAACCAATCAAAGAGTCCAACTAATAGTTTGTTGACGCATGGCCCTACTTAGAGTTATGTCTAAGCAAAAAATCTAAACAATAGTTTGTTAACATGTGTCCCTACCTAAAATTATGTGTAAGCTTAAGTTTAAGTATGTAGGTACACCTAAAAATAAATGGATAGGTATCTACCTACTAGGCCTACCTATTTATATAAACCTCCCTAACTTAAACCTAGGTAGGTAGGGAGGCCTAGGTATATAAGTAGATCATAATGTCATGTAGGCTTAAGGTAAATAAGTAGGCTTTATATAATCCTTTTTTTCACCACATGGCCTTTAAGGTCAAACCTTTCTTATTAGTTTGTCCTAAATGCCAACTTCACCTTTTGAAAACACTTGGTGCACCAATTTCATTATGTAATTTACAAACTTGGAAGCTATGACAAACAATACGAATAAAAATTATAGTTGCACTCTAATTAATATTGTTTCAAATGTTTTAACCTTCTTTAGTTTGAAACCCCATTTTTTTTCATTTTAAATTTGTTTTGAATGATCTAAAATCTATGGGTGCACCAACTAGTGATTTACAAGAAATCTTTGAACCCTAAATGCAACAAAATAGTGAGAAAATCATTTAATCTCAACATTTGGAACTGTGATATTTTGTTTCAAATGTTCTGAAAAAAAAACTTTAAACCTTTCTAGTTTGAAACTTCATATCTTTTTCATTGTAAATTTGTTTTGAATGATTTAAAAAGCTATGGGTGCACCAATTAGCAATTGATAATACCTTTTTGAACTTCAAATGGAGTAAGACAATGAGAAAAAAATTTAATATCAAAATCCAAAATTGTGATATTTTGTTTGAAATGTTTTTTAAAAAAACTTTAAACCTTTCTAATTTGAAACCCTATATCTTTTTCATTTTAAGTTAGTTTTCAATGATTTAAAAAGCTATGGGTGTGTTAATTAGTGATCTACAAGATTTTTTTGAAATCCAAATGCAACTAAATAATGAAAAAATAATTTAATCTCAAAATTTGAAACTATTTTAACAAATTTATCACCAAACATGAACCCCTTTATTGAAAACAACCCATATCCTCTTCATTTTTTGACCAAATTGAATGTGTTTTGTAGCATTGGAAATGTCAAATGGAGAGCTGCAAAATTTATTTTAACAATAGAAAAAGGACCAATGTGTAAGAAGTCAACTTCCTTTGAAATCTTAAGTGTATGGTGGTAGTTTTATTTACCTTAGTTGAAATTAAGTTGTAAATGTGGATTTTGAAATTAAATTCTTTTGTGATTTTTTTGTTGCATTTGAACTTAAAAGAGGTCTTTTAAATATTTAGTTCAACAAACATGTGTTGAAATGGCCAAGGTATTATGATACATTTTTTGGACGGGCTTATGATTTAAAACTTCATTTCAAAGTGAAAGAGTACCTTCCTACCTTGGCCACTTTGACATTAATTATATATTTTCATAAATGTTGAAAATTTTAAAAAATCTTTCTTCCAAATCACAAAATATATTTAAAAAAATATTGAATCCTTAAGACTATTCTATTTCATGAAATAAATTGTTCAAAATGAAATAATTATTCAATGAACATGTGTTGAAATGGCCAAGGTATTACAATACATTTTTTGGAATGGGCTTATGATTGAGAACTTCATTTCATAATGAAAGAGTACCCTCCTACCTTGACCACTTTGACATTAATTATATTCTTATCAGAAATTTTATAAATTTCAAAAAAAATGTCTTCCAAGTCACAAAATATATGGAACAAAAATATTGAATCTTTAGAAATATTTTATTCCTTGAAATAAATATTTCAAAATTAAATAATTATTCAATAAACATGTGTTGAAATGGCCAAGGTACCACGATACATTTCTTTGAAGGGCTTATGATTGAGAATTTCATTTTGGAATGAAAGAGTACCTTCCTACCTTGGCCACTTTGACATTAATATATTATTTAAAGAAAATTTTAAATTTTAAAAAAACCATTTCTTCCAAATCATAAAATATATTGAATGAAAATATTGAATCTTTAGGAATATTCTATTTCATGATATAAATATTCAAATTATTTATTTATTCAATGGACATGTGTTGAAATGGCCAAGGTACTACAATAATAGAGGAAGTGAAGTGAATCATCGAAAGTTGTGAGCAACATTTTTTTTAATTTAAAATTCTATAAACTTACAACATGACAATATTACGATTTGTAAAGTTAATATATGCAAATGCACATTTGTAAATTTGAAATTTTCAAATGTGAAAATCTACATACAAATTATTTTTGTAACTTGGTACTTTGTGCACATTAAAAATTACAATATTACTATATTATAAATCTCAAATTGCAAGAGAACAACTTTGCAACTTTGTAAATTTGTAGATTTCCAAGTTACAAATCATTGATCATAAACTTTCAAATGCACAATTTGCACAAACTAATGAAAAAACCAATGGGCATTTTATGGATTTCATGCGTGTGTCATAGCCTAACCATAAAAGACCATTGCATATTTAGGGTGCCCTATTCAGGTATTGCAACCTATATCCTAAAACCAATCCTTCTTTCCTGAACCTTTATGCAGGTAAATGCTCTTCAAAGATTGACTAGATCAAGACCCAATCCCATAACACAATACCCAAATATGAAAAGGATATATCAAGTGCAAAAAACATGTAAGTCAATATATGATTATTGACCTAAATGTAGGTATTGCATAATTTGGTAAATGGTCCTTGAAGATTGACTAATTCAAAACCCAATCCCAAAATGCAATACCTAAATACAAAAATGATATATCAAGTGCAAGAAACATGTGAATCAATATCTTATTATTGACCTAAACATGAATATTTCATTTTGTTCACCAAAAACAAGTCCCAAGTCTTTTGCATACCTATATGTGGGTATTGCAAAATTTGGCAAAGGTTGTGACGTTGTTCATTTTGGGACACATGTGCAAGTATTGCTTTTGTGGGGAAAATTGAATCATTCTTTTTAATGACAATATACGCAACTATTACGAATGTGGGTAAAGCAAACACGATCGGTCACAAATGACAAGTGCATGGTTCACAATGCATATGGGTAACAATGCATATGATACACAAAACATAAACATATGGGTCACAATGCATATGATACACAAAACAATTAGTATATTATGTTAATCTTTGCATCATTTAGTACTTAATATTTTTTGCATACTCGAAAATTGCAAAAGAATCTAGTACCAACTACAAAATTGGTTTCAATCTTTGGGTCAAACACACTAAAATGAACCAACATGATTATTTTGTAAAAGGATTGCAAGTCCTTTTTTAGTCCTTTTCACTTTTGCATAGAAAGGAATTTTCAAACAAAATCTTTTGCAACTTGTTATTAAATTTTTTATAATTTCCCCAATACATCACACTTTTTGTATTAATCTTTGTTGAATAACTATGAATTTTCTAAAATGTGCAAATTTTGCAAGATTCTAAAATGATCATAATTTCAATTCATTCCAATACATGTCAATTATTTTAGGATTTATTTTTTTGGATCATATACCACAACTTTTTTATATATGCCATGTGCATTACACTTCATTTACATGTGGTAAAGACTATTGAAATTCAAAAATGAACGTTGAATTTGAAAACATGTACATGGAATTTTTTTTAATTTCAAGTTCCATAAATTTTTAATTGTGAGTAATAGATTATTATCCTCTCAGTTTTTTCACTATCAAAATTTCTTTACTATGATAGTCCTTGGCGTAGTCCTTTGAAAAATTGACAAATCTAATGTAACTATTGTTCAAGTTGAAGAATCCTTTACTAGAACCAAAACTCAAAACTAAATTAAATGAATTTTTAATTTGAATTCCTTAACACTCATATTAGTCATTTAGCACAACTTGGAATGATTACCACCACTTTTTTTTTTTTAAAATTTAAAAGATATTCACCAAAGTTTGAAATTTCAAAGACCATCCAACATCCTTTTTGGCTCATTTTAACATGTTTTGACCCTTCATGAAATTAATTGAAAACTTAAATTTGTTTAATCAAGGCATCAATTTTTGAGTTGCAATGGAGTAATTTTTTTAATTGATGTTTCTTTGTTGACTATTTTTCAAGTGTTTGATTTTTTAACATGTTCCCCAAGTTCCCAATGGATTCCCAACAAGCTCCCAATAACATCTTATTGTATCCCATATACTATTTGTTTTATGTTCTACTATTACAATGTATTATTGTTTAAATACACATGATGTACAAAAATAGACAACAATTAATCTATTTTGGTATTATTTAAGGTGTCAATTTTTTTTTCAATGATGAAGCCATCAAAGATGAACACATAAATTGGAAAAAAAACAAAACAAAACTTGGGGGGTGTCACAATTGGTTGATATGTTCAAAGCACACTATATCACATATATAATGCTACTCTACTAAATCTAACTCATCAAAGCTTTTCAAACAACCCATAATTATTCAATTTTGATTAGATGTATTATAACTTTCTTCATCTATGGGCAATGAGCATTAGTTTAATTTTGTAAACCATATAAATACTTACTTTAAGTTGTGCATTTTTTTTATTACACGCAAGGGTATCAATTATTTTTTCTTAGAATTTTGGGACCAACCAAGTATCAATTGGTTGGAATGGTTACTACACTAGGATATTAATATTCAGGTACATATGGATTAATAATTGTTGGGTATGCATAAGGGCCATTTTTTGCAATAACCTACCTTGAATTGGACTTAATATGATTATACATACATGCTTTTATTTTTCAATTAAGATGGTAGTTATTAAAGGGCAAAAGGCCTTAAACCAAGTGATCGCTTAATCTATGTCCATTATCGACAAAAGATAATTATTGTTGAAATCTAAGAGGGAGTGACTTCACATAGAAGTGCATGAACGAGATGATATAAGGTTTAATTTTGGGCGAAAGACAAAAGAGAAAATTACCCCTGAATGGATGGAAGATTTACTAATATAAATCTATCTTGCTATTAATGTTTTTCATCTAGCATTTTGATGATATTTGATTAAGATAAATTTGTTTTGTTGCTCATGTATTTCATTTAGCATTTCAATGATATTTATTTAATATAAAATTTTCTTGTTTTATTAAAAGGAAAAAACCACTACCATATGAAAAAGGAGGAAATTTTACAGTTGGGCATTGCATAATTTTTTCTATTTCCTTTTGTTTACTAGTTTTTTATGAATCACATACATGAAGCCCTATGGCTATTGAAAAAATGTATGTCATATATTCTATATACATTAATTTTATCCAATCCTTTTCATCTAATTGTTAGATCAAAATTAACTTTGATCCAAAGTGAACTTTGAGTTCAAAAATGTTGTCATACACATTCTAAACCTTTTTGTTTGTTTTAAAATTGCAAAAAAAATTTATCAAGATTTCAATTTATTATATATTATGATATTCATTATACATCACCTTTTCTGGTGAATAGTGGTTCACCCATAGTGCAATTTCATCTATTTATGGTCTCATATTATGTTTATTCATTATTTTTAAAAATTTATGGTTCAACTTTAAGATCTAAGGTTGAAAACATGTAAATTTTAACTTTTATTATAGGGACCATAACCACCAACATTAATCACAAATTTAAGGTAGGGTTCAAGTTAAGGGTTGAAAATAAGACACATTTTTACAAATTATTGATTGAACATTTGAAAGATTCAAACCTAATTTAAGGATAAATAACTAACTTTGCCCTTAATTTGTTTGTGACACAATCTATGTAATGAACATGTTTTACAAGTTGACTATAAATACCAACAACAAATGGTAATTGTACAATTGTCATGGGCATGAAAGTTATAAAACTAAAAGAATTTCCAAAATACATGACAACCAAAACAAATTATGGAAAAATAATGATAAATTTAAATCCAAAAATGAAACATGAAAATAAAAAACAAGAACACAAAATGTGCATGATAAAAATTCCAATGGAATTTTAGTTTGATAACATATGAAAACATGAATATGAAATGAAATGAACAAAAAGTTGGTGCAAAATCATACATTAGATTGGTGGTGAACTAAAACTAAAGGCATTACTACAAAACATGTCCCCATTCCACTATGCAATCCATTTGCATTCTATCCAACATTGAGTGGGAAAGGCCTTTTCCATTCAATGTTGAGCGGAATGTGAGTGGAGTGGCTAATGGAAAGGGGACATGTTTTGTAATAATGAAGCAATGGGGCTATTTGTATTTATACCAATTGGGGACCTAGTTTAAGAAATTTTCCATACACCCATTATTGAAGGCACTTTTTTGAGAACCTTTTTAAACTATAAATAAAATACATACTATGGATGAAAAATGGATGGTGATGGATGAACCTCCATATGAATAAATTTCATCCATCATGTGAAAACATTTGTTAAGGATGTTCATGGATAAATGGTGATGTTGACAATGATGTCAATGATGGAGATATTAGCTAATGCTAAAATTTGTGATAGCATAAAACATCACTATGAAAAGTCATGTTTGTGCAAACCAAACTATCATGCAACCATATGTCCTTCACAACTATTGTGCAATTGTATTATGAAAAATTTCCACAAAAATGTGATGCATTTATTCCTAGGGATATATTTTCCAAATCTTTGATGGTGTTTCCAATTTTGGTTTTCAACTTTGGATTTGTTTTTGTGTTTATTTTGTGAAAGTCACATGGTATTGTTTTGTGGTTGTGAAACACATGGCACAAAATGTTTTTTGGTGCAATGTTAGAAAAATTAACTAGTTATTATTGATACAAGTTTTGCACATAACCACATTACCTTTTTTCAAGAATGAAACTCACAACAATATAACCCTCCAAAAAAAACCTTACAAACTAGGTCACATGTCTTTTTATCTAATGCATAATCATGACCCACAAATCAAGGCATAAAAATTGTTTTCTTCAATATAATGTTGGAAACAATTCACCATAGCTTAAGATTTCTTCTTCCAAAATGCTAAAAAAATGAAATGATAAATTTTACACATAACATGTTATCTTTCTTCAAGGATGCAATTCACAACTATAAATCTACAAAAAAAATTCTACAAATTTTACAAACAACATTCAAAAGCATAACGTGCAATGGATTCACCATACCTGAAAATTTCTTTTTTCAAAATGCCAAAAATAAAAATAAAAATGCAAGTTTTGTACAAAACCACAACAAAGTGTGTTCACACTAACAAAAGCCATGGGGTGCATAATCAATGCTTACTTTTTCATGTTTTAGTGTCAAAATTCATACTAATGATGCAAGTCATTAATTTGTTACATGACCATGCTTCTGATATATTATGGAAGCATGTGGTATACTTTAGAATGAATTTTATGAGAATAAAATACCTCAAAACACTTATTAAACAATATAACCAATATACATTAAGCATTGGTTCAACTCTTAATTTTTGAAAGATTCTTTAACATGACATTTTTTTTGGTAGATGTTTTAAACATATATTAACATATTAATACAATGCCACATCTTTTTAGGTCACAAGATTTTTTTAATGATTTTTTTCAACTTACAAATAAAATAATATAAAATTATTCCTAAGATAAGTAATCACTTTAAGTGGGCGGGTGTGGTTCTTGTTACCCATCACTTCACCTTTCTTCAAGAATGCAACTCACATCTATAACTCAATAAAATACCTTTGTACAAACAAGATGGGTCTTTCAAAATGTGATGAAAATGTTGTCAATGACTCATGGAAACATACTTTGAAATGAATTGTTCACATATCACAAGTTCTACAACATATCTTTGTTTCCATGTTGTTTTTGTCTACCACAAAATATAAATCTTCAACAAAACAAGATTTCAAGATCATTACAAAAAATATATATGTTAGAAGACTTACCACAAAATTGACTTCATCTTCCCCTTTTGTTGCAAAAATGGACCACAACAATTACAACACCAAAAACCCCAACATTAAACCTCTTACAACAACCACAACTTACACAATAGATACAAACCACTAGATAGTTGCAAATCTATAAACCAACTTTGCAAAGGCGAAGCTCCCAACTCTTCCTTTGCAATGACTACCAAAATCTATCCCAAACCTAATCTCATTATCCAAACCACTCCCAAACACTGGCTAGTACTAGTCTGGTATGGAACCTGAGGTAAGACAAGATATATATGCCTTCCTTATACCAGTACCGATACTAGATTTAAACTGCAATATATCAGGCCAAAATGAGCCTTGCACATAATACCAGTACATGTCGTGGGGCAAATTTTGCCAAAAAAAAAAAAAAAAAGAGAAAATCTCAAGGGAATTTAATTTTTTGGAATTGTATGTCACAAGATTCTACCTCTCCACCACCCAGCGCCCCCCCCCCCAATATATTTACCTCATTTTGTAATAGGTTATGTCAACAACATAAAAAGATTCTTAGATTTGTTCAACTGTCAGAATTCAGTCAAATTTGTAATTCAATGAAATTTGAATTCAATGTGAAACTTTTACTTCAATTAAATCTGAATTCCATTCAAAAGTAGATTACGTACTGAATATTTCCAGTTGGCCTTGAGTTCGAAGGAGGGCCCAGCCTCATGCCTGAGGCATTTTAGCTCACAAATTGTGGTTGGGATTAGTTAGCCTGGTCTGCTGCGAGAACTTTACTAGCTAAAGTTGTGATAAAGCTATCAGGGTCAAGTCTGCGCCGGCAGATATATGCTAAAGAAGTCTCTATTGCCCATGCATTATTAACATAGGTGTATGTTCGTATGTTCCTCCTTTCATATGTCTTTTTGTGCACCTCTTAAGGTTGACTGGTCGTGCCAAATTCTCCTTGCACATCTTTTACCATATCTTATATATAAATTCACTACGTCACTGATGGAGCTCGGGTTTCAGGCCGACCAGGCCCGGCGCTAATCGGAGGGCAGAATTTCCTGTTCCCAGACTGTGGGCAAAGCTATTGGAGGAAATTAGGTTACGACATTCTAGCGCGGAACAGAGACCCGGGATACCCGATGTCAAGAACGGGGTGCCGGGCCGGGTCCGGTCCGGACTGTGTGTGAAGGAAAGTTATCAGCAGTCACTTTTCGGAAAGTTTTTGCTTCTCCTCCCTGACACACACACACCTGTGCCTTAGGCATGGGGCACACACTAGTATAAGATGATTTCTGAGCATTGCCCTACTGGGAAACATCTGTTGGTGGAAACTTAAAACCGTTATAGACAGGCATGGTCACATGCCTCTCCCCCTTCGACAAGAAGATCTTGAAGTCTACTGATGTTTGCTTCAAGATGACTAGTGGGCCCCTGTGCCATTGGTGCAAGTATATTAAAGGTACATGTGTTTCCATGATCTTCGGCCACAGTGAACTAGCACCCACCAGAGCACCATGAAGGATGGATGGTAAGTGATAAGAAAATGGTTTTCTGTTGGGTTCCAATTCCCTAGGTAACCATGTTGACGGTTAGCTCAGTTGCTTTTTTTTTATTGCCTACTTACTAACAACCCTTGCGAAACACTACAGGAGTTGTTAGTATGGAGGTGTAAAACCAGCCTTTACCTATGTATAAACCATCTATTTACATAGCAGTTACCTATTTTTAAACTTATCATAATATTTTTCATGTTCAGCACAGTAGTGCTGAATAATTAATAAAATTTAAAATTTCTGTTTCGACCCACAGTTTTTGATTTTGAAATTTTTGACATATAATAATTAAATATCATAATATCATAATATCATAATTGCTCTCACAAATTATTTGCTGTACTTTAGGTTAGACCAATCAAAGACAATATGGGTTCAGTAATGTAGATGTAGATGTTGGTTCGAATTTGGCTGCCTTTACTCAAGTTTTCAAGTTTTTTGACATAAAGATCTGTTGTTAAATTTTTTTTTGACAAAACTGAAAATAATATAATTAATGCCAAAGCTGAAAAGGTATTAGGATATCTACCTATATATCAGACCTATTTCTTACAAAATTGGTTACCAAGGTGAAACCAAATATTAACTCAATCAAGGTTCATCCACAACTGAGTTATGACAGGCATCCAGTGGATGGTGGGCTCGTGAGTGCTGGTTCACTGTGGCCATGATCTCCCACTCACCCATTCTTCGTACTATCCTCACAGAACAAGTTGGCGAGAGCATTTTTTTCTGCCAGTCCATAACCTATTCTCGCAGATTTTTCACTGCTCTGATGGTTCCCCCACCAGATCTGGTGATACCAACACAAATGTCAGTCACCTTACCTCAAAAACAGGTTGTACAATTGCAAATATATTCTGACTTGGTCCTCGTCACATTAACTCTGTACACCTGCAACTGCCAGGTGTGGGTTTTTTCGAACTGGGTTGCGAAATGGTGAGGTGAACATAGAAGCCCTTTCGCCTATCATTCAACCAAATTAATCACAATTGAATAGTGGGTGAGTGGAAGACGAGGAAACTTCACCTAAACCTTCTATAAGATGACCCATCCCATTACCAGTCAGGTCATAGTGGGGTTCATTTCAGAGTTCTCATGGCACCTTGTTGAATTAATTTAAATTTAATTTACATTGACAAAAGTCATTTCATAGCCCTTGGTTTTGGAGCTTCTGGCAATACTAATGCCAGTTATAATCCATAACCCATGAGGAGCATGCCACATGATTGGGTGTTTTTAATAACTCTCATTGACTTCGTCTGGTTGTGGGGGAAGAATTGAACACTCACCACTCCAAAACAACTACTTATTCTTATTAATTGGCTCAAGCTACTTGGTTACTGCACATAATCTCGTCACTCCCACAGCTTGATTATATGCAGTAGTAACCCAGCAGCTCTCACTGGTTAGCTAGTACATAACTTTCTTTCCCTTGCACACCACGATGTTGAAGAATTTCTAGTGGTACCACAAGCCAAGTGGGGGGGCCAAGAGTTTGGGAGGGTTACAAGGTGGTCACATCCAAACAAGCAAACACCTCTCTCAAGGCCACTTTAGATGAGGGTGCAAGGTCCAGGGTCCAATGAAATAGTGCAATCCTATTGGCTGAGAGCCACAAATTGGACCCACATGAAAGCCTTTAGATGAGGATCGAAGAGCAAAAAGTGGCAAATTGAGGCTAAACTTACATGGCACTATTTTGAAGGGAAAATCGATTGGTTCCACCCCCCCCCCCACCCCACCCCCCCCCCCCCCCCCCCCCCCCCACATCAAAAGGAGGGGAAAGTATATAAAAAAAAACAAAAAAAAAGAGGGGGACACCACAAGGTCATAATTCTTCATCTCATAAACACAATTTATTT
>Ga0116231_10009450_pt1 | contig 16440 bp, 16 predicted proteins | sample S1TSphgellanicum_2_FD_89695 | JGI IMG/M metagenome (GOLD analysis project Ga0116231, IMG submission 89695) | Host-associated microbial communities from peat moss isolated from Minnesota, USA - S1T2_Fd - Sphagnum magellanicum MG | ecosystem: Host-associated > Plants > Peat moss > Unclassified...
CCCCCCCCCAATTTAGAGGTATATGATGAACAATTGTCCATTGAAGATAATTTGATGGCAGGAATTTTGGGGTGTTTTTTTTTTTTTTTTTTTTTTTTTTTTTTTGTTTTTTTTTTTTTTTTTTTTTTTTTTTTTGCTTTGGGTTTGGTTTTGTGTCAGGTGGACAACCATGGAATGGGCATGGGTCCTAGTATGGTGTCTGAAAGTAACCAGAGTTTAGGGACAAGATGACCTGACCCAGCTAGACTTTAGAGCTACAAAAGCATATTTAATATTATGTTAAATAGAATGTCCAAAAATATTTAAAAATGAATAATATGTCCAATACTATTAAATGCAACATGTTAATAATTAGCATGTCCAATAATTAAAAAATATAAATAAAATACATGGTAATTAATTTTTTTTATAATGGAAACCCCTTGGGAGTTAGTCCACCATTGTAAAGTAAGCATCCAATAATTTTCTTTATCCTATAATTTGGTGTAATGTCATCTCTCCCCCCATTTCCACAAAATATTTATTTTTAAATTAATTAATTTTAAAGTTCTCATTCTGTTAAAGGCTCAGAAGAACCTACCAAAGAAGTTGCCTATATTTATTTTGCTGAAATTTAATAAATTATTATTTTCCCTATTGAAGTGGATTTTTTTGAGAAATAAAATAATTATTTAACACCTGATGACTTCCAAAGCTAAAATGGTAGTACATAAAATAAGGCTTTTCAACAAGTGTCCCCCTTTTGAGACTTGGGCCTCTTCATAAATGTACAAAAATAATTACTTCAAATCGTTTACCACAAAAGAAAATGAAAGGGGGGCCAAAAAAAAAAAAAGGTAAATTCTTCCCATAAAATCATTCACCACAAAAAGAGGGGGAAAATAAAAAAGGTTGAATCCTTTAGTAGTATATATCTTGGCATCTTCAATGATATTATTTATAAAATTATTGAATTTAAAAAATGACTTTTTTTTGTAAAGAACAAACATTCATGAATGAAGATAGAAATTCTTTTAGAATATTCAGGATTTTTTTAAAAACATGGAATATTGAAAATTAATTAATTAATTAATTATTCAACCAACATGTGTTTGAAGTTGCCCTTGTGCTATGGTAAAAGAAAAAAGGAATGAGAAAACTAGAATTCAATCCTTTGAGGTGATTTCTCCTCCACCTTGCTTCCCAAATTTAAGAAACAAATAAACCTACCATTTTTGTACTTAATGGGGTTTGAACCTTCAATGGCTTATTTACAAAGCCTACCTATACAATATCAGTCCTCCTATTTAAAAACCTTCTCTTAGGTTTAGGAAAAATCAAGTCAAAGCCAGAATTTATTTTAATGGCGAAATTTTGCCAATAATAGTAATTGAAAATCAAATTTGAGAATTGAAGCAAGTTTTGAGGGGTTTTAAGTGTCTAAAGTGAAATGAAAAATTTATAAAAAAATAAAAAATAGCCATTATTTCTGGAATATCCTGATCTGAGGGTGTTATCCAGTGTAAAGCTCCTTGGGCACATTAATTTTTTTAAAAATTAATTTCATTATTCTCATTTTTCTAGTGATACTTGATGGATTAAAATGAAAAAAAAAAAGAGGTTGGGTATTTCAGAAAAAAAAATTGCCACAAAAGTGGGCATTTTCACTTTTCAATAATTTACTCATTCCTTTAATCAAATTGAGCAATTTTTGGGTCATTGGATGCGCAAACTAAAGGGCTACAAAATTTTCAATAATTTACTCATTCCTTGAATCAAATTGAGCGATTTTTTTGGTCATTGGATGCACAAACGAAAGGGCTACAAATGTTCTTCCAACATCAGAAATAAATGAGCAATGCAGAAGAGAGAACAGAGGAGGAAGAGGATGAGTGATAGTTTGCTTCAATTCTTTTTGAAAAAAATTAGCTCTAGACCACTCTCTGTAGTTTCAGCCTCATATCTTTCCTCATTTATAGTCTCTTTTGAGTGATTTAAGACTTGATGGATGCATCAACTAAGGCTACGTCGTAGGGCTTATAACACAAACTTAGTTTTTTTCTACCAATTTTGGTGGTAAATTGAGTTTCATCCTGTCTTTCCTTTTCCCGAAGCGCCTCCACTGCTACCAACATATATTTTCACTGCTCCTACCTATATTACAACAACTGACTATAATTACTCTCGAACCCCTCTCCATTAAATTCTGAGTTTCAGCATTTCATACTGAGATTTAACAAAATTGCCTCGGTGGTGCCTGGACTTTGGTCCTTGTGCTTTGTTTATTTTTCTCTCCCTTGCATGGGTGGGTGCTTTCTTTTTATGGAGTTTTTGGCAGGGTTTTATAAAGCTGCTCTTACATTGCAGATGCCATTGAAAGAGGGGATAGGGGGTGAAAGCAGCTCAAACAGAGAGGGTGAAGATAGGGTGAAGATAGGGTGAAACTCTATTTCCCCACCGCCACCAAAAAGAGAGAGAGAAAAGGAGGATCTACAAACACACCTGGCCATGGGCCAATGCACCTTTGTGTGGCCCAAGATGGGAATGATACAAGTGAAGAAGATGGGAACAAGATGATTGCCATTCTAGACATTATTGTACCAACATCAATAAGATGGTGGAGCCAGTTTTTTTTTTTAAAAGTAAAAAAGTCTTGGCACTTAAAAAAAAGAGACATAGACCCAAGATCCCCCCACAATCCCATATCATAGATATCATAAGATAATGGTGCATTTCACACTTGATGCTAAGTCAGTGTTAAATGAAAATCTAGGTGGCATCCTAGGTGGCACCCAATGTTAAATGGGCCATAGCTCAATGTTAAGTGAATGCTAGATTAACCTAAAATTTTCATGGCAACTAGGATTAAGTCGTAAATAGCTAGCATGGCGTTAGGGGATTCTACCCTAGAGTCCCTAACATCGAGTGTAAATGCACCTTAAGTCTCTTTCTTCTTCTTTGTACGAGTGAGATTTAATGGAGTTTTAATTCACAATTTTCAGAGCTAAGGTGTGAAAGATACTGATTTTTGAGTGGATTTTATTGCTGGAAATTTAAACAAATTGGCAAAATTGGGTTTGGAAGGAAAAGAAATCCGTTGGGTTCTCGATGTGTTCACACTTGAGCCAACGGCACATGCTACACTCCTAGATATTATAGTATAAGTCTCTCTCTTCTTCTTCTTCTTTGTATTGCATTGGCCCAACACTCTGATGGGGGCAAAATCGGGCACAAAAATCATGAGCACCCAAATCAAGCTGCCCGACAATGGTGCCCATGAGGACCTAAATCAAGCTGCCCGACAATGGTGCCCATGAGGACCTAAATCAAGCTGCCCGACAATGGTGCCCATGAGGACCTAACTCAAGCTGCCCGACAATGGTGCCCATGAGGACCTAAATCAAGCTGCCCGACAATGGTGCCCATGAGGACCTAACTCAAGCTGCCCAACAATGGAGCAATTGAGGAGAGACTATCACAGTGCAGTTCATCCACAACTAATTATGGTGCATTCACACTTGGTGTTAGGGACTCTAGTGTTGAGTCCCCCCTAAGACCGTGCTAGTCATTTCGGAGTTAAAACTTAACTTATGAATGAAAATTTTATGCTAAAAAGCTAAACATTCACTTAACATTAAACTATCGGGCCATTTAACATTGAGTGCCGCGTAGGATGCCACCTAGATTTTCATTTAACACTGACTTAACATCGAGTGTGAATGCACCTTAAGTGGAACCATAAACATTCTCAGTTATTTTCCGAATGAAAAAAGAGAATATGCCCTAATTAAGGGGCACATTCTGCCTCATAATGTGTCACCATGGCAAGGCTGGTGGGGTTATGGCAACCCTAGTGATGAACTAGGAGGCATTATAGACGGGCCAAGGCTAGTCTCAAACTATGGGGCGGAATGCCTACCCCTACTAGGACATAATCCTTAGCATGAAGGTCTATAGGCAAGTTTGTGAAGTAGCATATAGGTAAGGTCATCAAGTGAAGTAAGTAAAGAGGACATGACTTGATTGGGCATGGTGGACAAGTTTGCCATTTAAGTGTGATTCATGAGATCCATGAGATGTCTAATTGCTTGATAATTCTATTGTTTTGTTTTGTTTAAACAATTTTGTGATGTAGTTAAAGTGGTGATTATCATTAGGAACATTTAAAAAAAGATATGAATGTAGAAAGGAAAATCAAGCATCCTTTTATATTGTTAGCCATTTTTCCAAAAATTTAACATAGAAATTTGGCAATTTTTATAATAAAAAATAACGTTGTATGTCTGTTTATGTCCTTATTTCAAGCCTAATTAACTAATATCTATTCAACAATATTAACATGTGTCTTTTCATGTTCATGGTATTTATGTCATGAAATCTTTGAATGGTGTTTGTGTTGAATTGAATTTGGATATGATTATGAGAATTGAATTCCTAGGATCATTTAAATTTGAATTCCTTTTGTCAAGGAAACACCAATGAATTCCTAGGATCTCTATTGTTCACACGTATGTATTGTTGCCATATATCATACATGTCATTAATAATAAATTTTTTAAAAAATATTGAATTATTCCTGAAAATATGTTTCACAACCTTAGTTTGAATATTTCAAAATTTCAACAATTAGATAAGTACACAAGTTCCCATTCATTTTTTGAATCCATAATGGCAATTTGGTTATGCAATGGCAAAGAAATTATTTTATTTTTTCAACTCACCTTTTTGAGAATTAATCAATGTTGAACTTTTGTGTTAAATACAAGATACACCTAAAGCTCCAGTTAAACCTACAGGTCTAAAGTTGAAAATAAAAATTGTAATAACATTTAATTAGTTGCATTCAATTTAAAACTTTATTTTTATAAGTAAAAAAATGGAGAACTTAATTTTTGTTTACTTTTTGTTCTCATTTTTTGTGTAATGATATGTGTCTTTTGGCACTAATGTCACAATTGCTTTCACAATTTGCACCACTTTTGTATTAACGCCAAGAGAGGCAAGTTGATGCTACATCATTTCCCTCCTTTTTCACCTTCCTTCACAAGTTCTCCCACTTTTGATTTCCTTGCATCTCTCTATTCCTTGATGATTTTTTAAAAAAAATCCTTGCATTTATTTGTTTAGGTCTATCTTGTTGCAATCACTTTACATTGATTGGCTTTTGGTCTATAGTTGTGTTACATCAAATCATTTGAACTTGTTATTATGTATGTATCTTGCTCAAATTTTCTATTTTGTAACCTTCCACACCATTTTTTTGGTTGGAAGCTTGCATTGTTTTGGTTGAACTTGATTTACTACATCACTTCGCTCTTAATCTTCTTCATAATATTTTGCTCTACATCAAATTCAAATTTGTCACATTATGTTGTTCCTCTCTATTTTACTTTCATTGTCCCCCCACCCTCTTTTTGTTTGCACATGTATGTTTGTTTATAACAATTGTTTGTTTTGTTAATGTAATTGGTATTGAATTTGGTGAAAATAAGGAAAGTTGATGTAAAGATGATTTCAATTCATCACCAAGGATAACGATGTCTTCAAGTTTGGGTTGAGGTGCAAAATTACAATTATCATTGTTTTTGGATGTTGTTGCATTTTAAACACGTTTCATGAAAGATATGCCCATGAGTTGTGTGAGGTTGAAATTGGTTCAAACCCCATGATTTGCAAAGTTACATTCATTTTTTCATCTTTTGATTTGTAGTGTTATAGTTGTTTGTTGATGAAATTTTGGATGGTTTTTTTTTGTTTTTAGGTTGGTGGTGTGAATTCTTTAAAGGAATCAATAAGCATTTTGTTCCCCTTTTAAGTTGCTTTTACCATGTTCTTATGCACTAAAGAAGATTGTTTTTGGCTTGAATGATACTAATTGAAATTTTGATTGTGATGATTTGATCAATGAATCTAACTATGAATAATAGGTTGCAATAAGTTGGCACTTGCCATTGCTTTTTAAAAATTATTGAGTTGAATTGGATAATCACAACTTCCCATGTTCATGGATGGGAGGAGGGGAGGTGCAATGACAATTTTTCTTCTCAGGGGAACACTTGGTTGATGTGTACTCAAAATTTTCATTTTAGTGGAAGTTTCGATTTTGATATTTCTTAGTCTTGTCGTGTTACAACTTTTGGTTCAAGGGCTAAGAACATAGTTTTCTCTTTTAGTAATTTAGGCATGATAAAATCCTTAACTACCTTGTTTTGTAACTTTTGAGGTGAATGAACATTATCATTTTCTTACATGAAATCTTGAACATGAAGTAGGTGAAAAATGGGCCTACTCCCCATGGAAGCTTCGATCATCTTCATACATCAAACAATTATAATATTCGACTAAATCATATTTAGTTTATTTGTGCAAGGTGAATCCTAATATATTTCATTATGACATGTTTTGCACATAATTGTGAATCTTCTTAAAATTGCACCCCATTTGTTTTGCATGTTGAATCATAGTAAAGGTAAGGTGAATTTCAGTATCACATGGCATTTTTTACAATCTTGCACCACTTCTTCACAATTGGGGTACTATTCATATTTTCATATTTTGAATATTTTAAATTTGGCTAAATATATTTATGGACTATCACCATTTGAGCAACATGAATTTTTTTATAAAAAAATTTGGTTATATAATGTCAACTCAAATATTATATAATTAAGTATAATTCATAATTTTAAAAAATCCAAATATCATTTAATTTTCAAAACTTCTAATATGCCCCCTTTTTCTCCCCTTTTAATTGATCTTAACATCAATTTTATTAGATAACATGAACATGTTAATGTGCCTCATATCCATATAAGTGGGTAGAGGAAAGGAGTGAAATAGCTAGGCTTGGAAAAGATAATTAATTTGTGAAAAAATACTCAAAAAATATTATTACCAATAATAATGATAATAACACCATTACATGAATAGGTTGTTTACTTGACATTATAGACTCTAGATAGATTTAGAGAATTATGTTACAAAATGCTTGTGTTGTTATTAGATGTGGTGCAAGGAGGGAACAAGAAGCCTCAAACCTTGGTGTTACTTACCATGAACTTATTTGGACATTTTTTATAGTGATAATTAAGCATTTGGACAATAATGTATTTTGATAAAAATCTTTAACATTCAATGTTATTTTTCCTTGGGATAACATTTTGCAAACATTAAGCATCCATATAGGTTTTTGTGTTATTAAATATGTTAAGCTTTAAATCTAATGTGAAAACCAACTTTCAAAACTTTAAGTTAACAATGACATATGTTAGGTATAAATGGAGCATAAGTTTGATAAAGAAGAAAGCTTATTAAATACCCATTGAAGATCATGTTTTGGAAGATCCCATCCTTCCTCGTCAAGTAGGTGCTTATTTTGAAAATGCCTTGTTCTTGGGGGTGTAACCTTACACAAAATAAAATAATCCATCACATCTTTCATAGTCAACATTCATCCATTGAAATTTGTGGGTTTTGTTAATCCATTGTGATACTTTAAATAGCAAAAGCCATTTTTCGGAGGAAAATAAGGACCATCCATTTGCACTATCTTCAAAACTTAATAATGCATCTTGTTCTTGACAATCCCATCATAATTAGGGTTCATGTGATGGTGAAGGGGTTAACAATAATACAACCCAAATTTGATATGGAGAAAACATTAGGGCTTGGTGTTGAACTAGAACAATGTTCAACCTCACAAATGTGCCCTTTACTTTTGTTCCACGGTATGTGATGGCCTACTATAGCCTTTATAGATATGCAAAACATGATTTTATTAATATTAAGGAAGGTAATTTGTTTAAACAAGAGGATCTTATTATTATTAAGGAAGGTAGTTTTTTTTGTTTTGTTTTGCCATGTTGGGTTCTTTGTACCCTTGGGTGCACCAAGGTGCATTCATAATGTTAAGACCTATGGTACAAGGGTTGTTAGATATTGAGTATTTTTTGTGACTAAAAAAATCAAATTCTTAATAAGGAAATTGGATTTCACATATATGTATTTATATATGGAAAAACTGTTAGAATCAGCATTCTTTTCTATCGAATTTTTGTCACTTGATGATTAAAAAACTCCCATGAGACTCTCACATAGGATTTTAGTGAAAAAAAAGGGTGCCAATGTTGCAAGATTTTGAGGAAAGAAATTCTGAAATAAAAATATTTAGAAAAAAAATTCTTAATTTTTTTTTAAACATTCCTCTCCGACCTTAGCCAAATTTGGCTAATTCCTCTTGTGAATGACCCAATGTCTCTATATCACAAAATAGCCACCAAAAAAGGGCAAAAAAAAATTGGTTATGATTTGTGCTCAACAAGCACAAGCCACACTAGTAACCCATCATGAAAGGAAAAGGTACATCTCATGAATGTCATTGTCCATATCTAGTAACCGGGATTCAAAGAATAGCCAATTATACACATTGCGCACATGTGCGCATACATGCGTGGTATGTACTATGGGTCGTACAATGAGCTGAAAAACCCACACAGAATAAAAGAATGACAAAAATACAAACGAAGAGTTGGTAGGATGTGCTGGTGTTGTCAAGTCGAACTTTTTGCAACCCAACATACTTGCTGACAAACCTATCACATAACATGACATAATTTGTTGCAAGGAGAGAGAGAGAGAGAGAGAGAGAGAGAGAGAGAGAGAGTACTTAATACTTTGTTACTTAGAGCATCCCCACCAGTGCTCAGTATGTGAACTTGCCAAATTATTATTTTTCTTCACATCCAAGTTTAGTTATTTACTTTTTTGTAACCCCACCCATAAAACTATGAAACGAAGAAGACTGCAAACAAACAGGTGGGGAACTACTAATAACAAACCACCTGGACCAATCATTACGATTAGCCAATCAAAAAATCAGGGAGCAGCAGTCATATCACATTTATTACTCTCTTTTTTACTAGCCGCAGCAAACTAACTGGACAAATATGCAGGAGAAAAACTATTTTCGTGAAAAGCCAAACCCAGCAGAAGTTGAGTTTTCTTCATCCAATTTTAATGTGGAGTGTCACATATTGAGCACTGGTGGGGGGATGATGCTCTTAGTTGGTTAGTTCATGCTTTTGCAGGGTTCCAGTTGGATACTTCTTAGTGTGGGTCCTAGCACTAGTACATTCAATAAGTCCCCCAGTAGTCAGTGCTGCTACTGCCTTGTTTTGGTCTCACCTTCTTCACATTCATTGTGGGCTGGCTACCTACCAACTAAAAGACAGTCTTGTGTCTGTAATACTAGTGTACTTACACAACAAAATATTCTAGGCTCATGTTCTGGGTTATCATGGAAGTTTATTTTAATTCATTTTTATTTAATATTAATATTAATATTAATGAATTAATTAATTATCCTAATTAGATTTCTAAAAGGAGAACAAAAAAAAAAAAAGACCCCAAAATTTCTTTCAAACATTAAGATTTTCCCACTTTTCTGTGACAGTAGTAGATTTCCATCCTGAATTTTGCCATCTTATGGCGTAGATGGATGATTGGGTGGTTGGTTGGATGGATGATTGGGTGGTTTGGTTGGATGGATGATTAGATGGATGGATGGATGGATCTCCAGTAAGTTTGCTTCCTCTTGAGAGATATGGGTTGTATATCATTGGCCGAAGTGAACCAACAACACCCATGAGTAATTATATGGTACCAAGTGCCTTCTCACCGTCCTACTCACTTATCATCCTTTAAGCAAAAGCCTACCCTAATTTTTAGTAGTGTATTTAGGTGACCATTATCTTTGCAAGCAAGGTGGTGACGATCTTCTAGGATATTACAAAAATGGAAGAAATCTTCCATGATGGAAGCACACATCCATTGAAAATTAGGGCAGGTGTGTTGGCCTTGCCTACCGAGAAGGCAAGGATATTGTGTTTAGATTCATTATAGAGTATCGTAGCTTAAGGGATTTTGGCCCTTAGGTAATAATAATAATAATAATAATAGGTCTATTTTTATATGAGGATTTTTGAAAGATGATATTTTGGCTTGTGTTGAAACTTGAGATTAATTACAGAGTTATAATATCTCGAAGGATTTTGGTTTCTTTTTTAGAGGATTTTCTTTTTTTGAAGATTAATATATTTTTGCATGGTGAAATATTTTAATTTCCATAATTCTTCTTTTGCCTTCAGATACTTTTTCATGTAAATGGCAAGGCCACGGTGTGACACACCCCTTTTGTTTACCTTGGAGAAGGGGAGGAACAAAGGTGCTTCCTTGTTTTGGTGTTAGGGTTATGAGTTCCCTAGCTAACACCAATGCTAGTCAATTAGGACTTAAACCTACTTACCATGAACAATTTATGTTAGGTTAACATTCACATAACACTAAACTATCATCCATTTAAAACATTGGGTGCCACCTAAGATGCCACCTAGATTTTCATTTAACACTAACTTAACATCAAGTGTGAATGCACCATTATATTCACTTAACATTAAACTATCGTCCATTTAAAACATTGGGCACCACCTAAGATGCCACCTAGATTTTCATTAAACACTGACTTAACATCAAGTGTGAGTGCACCATTATATTCACTTAACATTAAATTATCGTCCATTTAAAACATTGGGCGCCACCTAGATTTTCATTTAACACTAACTTAACATCAAGTGTGAATGCACCATTATAAGTGACTAAAGAAAGTATTCGTAAGTAAGTAGGGAATGTAAGTGGTTACAATGTATGTAGGGAAGACACTAGATGATGGGTGGTGCTAAATGGGTACATACATGTGGGATGGTTATAGTTACATAGCTAACCACCATGGTTGGCTATTGGACAGAAATATGACAAATGAATGTTTCCCTATCCACATATCATCCATCCATCCATCCTACATTATGAGCTGATGTGTGCTGGTTGGTGGTGGTGGTGGAGCCCACCCTCTGAGCTCTGGAGTGGGCTCTGTGGGCACATGGAAACATGGGATTTCAGAAACTATAGAGACTAGTGGGCCCCCCCCCCCTGCCCGTTGGCTCAAATATATTAAACTTCGTAACCATGTCACCCATCTCAATATTATTCTACTCCAAATGGACTTAACCAATAATATTATAGTCAAAATTGTGGCTTAATGTTAAAGAAGTTCTTATTGAACCCACTTTATAAATAAATAAATAAATTTAAAAAAAAGAAAAAAAAGAAAAAAAGGACAAATTTTCAAATTTTAATTGAGATAAAAAATTGAAAAGTATATCATAAGCCAAAAGAAGAATTATGGAAACTCAAATATTTCACCATGGCAAAATATAATCTTCAGCATTAAAATTGATTTGAGCATTTTTGAGCTTGTTTTTTGGTCCCAAGTTTACTAACAAATGCTACAACATTGATGTCAAGGATATTAATAAATTTTGAACATTGGTCCCCAAGGGATTGCAAATTTGGCTTCCCAAATTCCATGGTATATAGCCTTTTTTTTCTTTTTTTTTTTCAGCCTTGGGGCCATAAAGTTTAGCATTTATTAGTAACTACCTACCACCTTGCCCCTACTTATGAACCAACACACCTACCACTCTAGCCTACTTTTAAAGCTATGGACATATTCCTTTCATTTGCGTACCTACCAACCTACCTACTTGAAAGACCCACCAAGCTTGCGATTCCATTGGTGATTGATCAAAATATGGCGATACACATGAGGTCTATATTTGCTTGAGCCCCTCCTTCACTTACCTAGCCACCCACCAAGTTCATGATGCGCATGATGATATATGAAGATATTTTGCATGCATTACATAATCATCCCCCTTAGCATCATTTAATGATGCCCTCCTTCACTTACCTAGCCACCCACCAAGTTCATGATGCACATGATGATACATGAAGATATTTTGTATGCATTACATAATCATCCCCCTTAGCATCATTTAATGATGCCCTCCTTCACTTACCTAGCCACCCACCAAGTTCATGATGCACATGATGATACATGAGGATATTTTTTATGCATTACATAATCATCCCCCTTAGCATCAACATCCCCAAAAAAATCAAATAAAACAAGAAAAAAGAAGAGAGCTTGAAGCATTGGGGGAGCTCAAAGGAAAAAAAAAAATAGAGAAAAAAAAGATGGGGAGTAAGGTGAGAGGGATGTTGCTAGGCCAAAAGGAAATGGGGCATCAATTTAAAAAAAATTAAAAAATTCATTTATTTTCTTTGACTAGAATTAAACCCAACCACCCTAAGTGACTCTTAGAGTTACATTTAATTCCAAAATGAGGAAATCCCACCCAACCACCCTAGTGACTCTTAATGGTGCATTCACACTTGATGTTAAATCAGTGTTAAATGAAAATCTAGGTGGCATTCTAGGTGGCACTCATTGTTAAATGAATGGGCCATAGCTCAATGTTAAGTGAATGTTAGCTTAACATAAAATTTTAGTGGTGACTAGGTTTAAGTCCTAAATGGCTAGCATGGTGTTAGGGGACTCGACCTTAAGAGTCCCTAACACCAAGTGTGAATGCACCTTTAGAGTTACATTTGATCTCAAACTGAGGAAATCTTAACTAGTGTGAAATCATGGGGGGGGCTGGGTCATTTAGTCTCTATGTAAGTGGTTACCTATTGTAGGTACTTAAGTAGGAAAGTAATTTAAAAAGATGCATTCACACTTGGTGTTAAGGACTCTAGGGTAGAGTCCCCTAACATCATGCTAGCCATTTAGGACTTAAAACCTAGTTGTCATGGAAATTTTATGTTAATCTAGCATTCACTTAGCATTTGAACCTATGGCCCAATTGAACATTTGGTGCCACCTAGGATGCCACCTAGATTTTCATTTAAGACTGACTTAACATCAAGTGTGAATGCGTCATTACAAGTACCTACTATGCATCTACTTACTTAGTAGCCACCTATTATCCTTCCTACCTACCAACCAAACTACACCCAGGATCTACTTACCCTAGTAGTCTATGTACCTATTTATCCTATGTAACTAGGCTCGGGAAGCTATCCTTTGCATAGGGTAGGTTACCCAAGCTGAAACCTGGAGGGGAAACTGAGTTGTTTAGGGGTTCATCCATGCACAACTAAGCCATACCGAGCTTTGAATGGATGGTGATGGATGCATTGGTGACTGGTGGATAGAGAGAAAAGTGAATGGATGATGCATCGGTAATCGTCAGATTTAGAGAGAGAGAGTGAATGGATGACTATTTACTGGTAACTGCCAGACAGAGAGAGTGGATGGATGCATTCATTATTGTTAACGATTGGATTAGAGAGAGAGAGAGAGAGAGAGTGGCAATGGTTGATGCATTGGTGACTGTTGGATTTAGAGAGGGTGAGAATGGATGGTGCATTGGTGACCATTGGATAGAGAAATAGATGATGCGACTAGTGACCGTTGGATAGAGAGAGTGAATGGATGATGTACTTGTGACCATTGGATAGAGAGAGAGAGATGCACTGGTAACCATTGGATAGAGAGAGCAAATGAATGATGTACTGGTGACCGTTGGATAGAGAAACAGACTGGATGATGTACTGTTGACCGTTGGATAGACAGACACACACACAGAGAGATTTTCGGGGGGGGTGGGGGGCAGTGGTGTCAGCAATAATGGTGGTACGTAGTCAGGCACAAAGTTTTTCAGTAGTGTCTGCCCTTCAAGCTGCCCGTTGAAAATGTTTCCACTCCTCTTGCGCTCTCTCTCTCTCTCTCTCTCGTCGCTCTCAAGAGTGTCGCGCATTCCTCCTCGTCCCTGCGTCTCTCTCTCGTTGCTCGGGCGAGTCGGGTCTCTCGGGCGCTCTTTCTCTCGTCGTCTCTCTCAGGCAGATGTGTTGTGGTTGTTGACGTTGCAATGCGAGCAAGAATCGATGTCGTTACGAGCAGCTGATCAGTACAAGACCGCTAATCATACTCTCTGCTGCGTGGTAATTTGCACTTGAACCTGAACTTTTTTGTCCTTTCGAATCGTCGTTTTCTGTTATGTTCTGTCCGTTTGTCTCAGCGATAGTGACGACCTTGTTGTTGTTGTTGTTGCAGCAAAGTGTGTGTCTGTGTGTGCTTTCGGCTGCTGCTACTTTTGTGTTATTTTCTCTGTGTTTGTTTGTGCTTGCTTTTTGTTTTGTTTCGGCTTTTGATTCTTTTAGTAGTTTGCATTTTGGTGTAGCTATGATTGGCATAAGGATGAGATGAGAAGAGAAGATTAACTGTGCGTGTTTGTGGTTTTGGTTGTTGTTCTCGTGGTTTTGGTTTTAGATGTTAGTTCCTGGATCAATGCAGCAAGTTTCATCGCGTTATTGCCTTGTGTGCGCTGCAGTGGCAGCATTTCACGTACCTGTATTTGAACTTGCATTGTGCAGCTTCCGGCTCTGCAATCTTGTATTATGAGGGATGATGATGCAGCGTGGAAGCAGCTTCTGCAGCAACTTCTGTTCTAGATCGCACTACAGGGAGCTGAGCTCGACAACAGGGAGAGAGGTCTGTTTTCCTTTCTTCATTCGTGAATCTCTGTTGTTGTGCTCTTGGATCCGTGGATGCTCCTCCTGGATTGCTCAAGTTTGTTTCCTGCTCCTGTTTCTTTGCCTTTTCTCTTGCCTTTGGTTTGCCTTTTTCGGCGTCGACGTTGTGTCTGTCTGGGACCGCCTAGAACTTGGTACATGTAGTTATCAATTGGATCCATGAGCTTGTTTTCCAAATTCTCACACTTGCATTGTCTATATTTTCGCAGATGAACGCTTGATCTCGTTGTTATCCACTGCATGCAGACAGTCAGTATGTATTACAGTGTAGATTCACCAGTTTGCTTGTTTTCTTCCTCGCTTTCCACACAATGCCTCGATAAGGAAGATTACCGGTTGTACTTCTTCGTCTAGCAATCGTCTGTGTCTTCCAATATTCTTGAGTATACTCAGCTTTGCTGTGAAGACTAAGGAGAGCGTGCTTCCCTTTCGTTTTCCTTATATTCACAGCAGCTCCCTTTCTGCGAATGCATGTGGAAGCTGCTTGACGTGTTAGTGAAAGGTGGGAAAACACATCGAGATCCATGAAGGGGGTATCCGTGGATAGAGAAAAAAAATGTTCAAGGACTTTATGCTCTCCTCAGGGTCCATGCTCCCTCCTGTCTGCTGATCACTGAACTGCTCTGATTCTTCCTACTGAGAACTGAGATCTCCTAATTTGTTTCACTGGCTGGCTGCAGATGAACTTGACACTGAATGCACACCACCAACAAGCAGAGTTTCTGAAATCCAGCTTCTCAACACATGGGAATCACCTTCACACACAGGTGTGAGTGTAATCAAAATTGAATCTGCCAAAAGCACATTTCCAGAGCAATAGCAATCTGGAGCAACCTCACTTTGCTGCTACACATCTGGAGCCAAGGAATGATTCAGTTTCTCCTACTGAGGAAGTCATCAAGCCACAACCAGACTACAGGTTGTAACAATTCAGGTGGCTTCCTAGCCTGTAGCAATTACTGATACAAATAGGTGCATTTGTGGTTGATTAGTTCACAGCGGACATGGGGAATCCTTCCCCAGGCTCCAAACTGAAGAAGACCACAACACCCCCCCCAAAGACGATTCATCGGCGTGCACCTTCAGTGACCAGTCTCTCACTTGATCATAGTATTGGAAAAGATGTGGCTTCTCCTGAAAAAAGCAATGGAGCTGGAAGGTCTGTAGCTAGCACTCCGAGCTCTGCAGGTGGCTCTGGGGAGAAGGGCATTTCACCTGCTGTAAAAGATTCTAAACTGAGGAGGAGGATCAGGTCTTCTTTGGGAGGTTCAGAAGATTTTGTGCTAGGTGATGACTTCAATAATGCAGGCACTCCTCCTGCTGAAGAGAAGAGAATCACTTCTCCTGCTGAAGAGAAGAAAAGCACTCCTCCACCTATGGAAGAGAAGAAACATCCCTTTCTCCTTGCTCGAGGTATGATCCCCAATGTCACGCTATAGATTCCTTTGTCAAAGCCCTAGAAATACATACTAACCTCATGGTAACCAGTTTTGAACAAAGAAATGGACTGGTTTTTGCTGCTCGTCTTTAGTTCTCCTTGACCATGAAACACATGTTACATTTGACAGCAAACCAGATTTTGGTAACAATTTCTTGACCTTGTGAAGGTGGAATGCTGGAATGATCTCACAGGCCTTTTTTTTGTGAGTTTTGGGTGGAGAAACATATGCATACTCAAAATTCTATCAGAGTACACAATGTCATTTGTTCTATTCCTGCACATGTTTAAAGCTGCAGTGCACTGATTCAATGTGGATTACCATTGGTTCAGGAGGGATCGGCAGGAATGGCATCCGATCTGGCAGTCCTTCTCAGCCACTGCAATCTCAGGCAGTGAAACCACGCATAACTACACCACCTAGTAAAGAGAAGACTGCTCTAGGACGGGCTGCATCAGCCTCAACTTATTCACCAAAAAAACTAGACATGAACAGCAAAAAAGCAGACAAAGAAGTATCTTTGACAAAG
>Ga0116231_10009451_pt1 | contig 16440 bp, 15 predicted proteins | sample S1TSphgellanicum_2_FD_89695 | JGI IMG/M metagenome (GOLD analysis project Ga0116231, IMG submission 89695) | Host-associated microbial communities from peat moss isolated from Minnesota, USA - S1T2_Fd - Sphagnum magellanicum MG | ecosystem: Host-associated > Plants > Peat moss > Unclassified...
GGTCGCCCGGCGCTGCAGGCTTTGAGCTTTCGCGTCCGAGCCGGTTCAACGGTGGCGCTCGTCGGCCCGACGGGCGCCGGCAAGACGACGGCGCTCAGTCTCTTGTATCGCGCCTATGAGCCGACGGACGGGCGGATCACGGTCGACGGGATCGATATCCGCGAAGTCAGCATCAATTCACTGCGGCGGCAAATCGCGGTCGTTTTCCAGGACCCGGGTTTGCTCTACCGTTCGATCGCCGACAACATCCGCCTCGGCAAGCCCGATGCGACGCAGGACGAACTCGAGGCGACGGCCCGCGCCGCCGAGGCCCACGATTTCATCGTCGTGAAACCGGAAGGCTATGCCACGCTCGTCGCCGAGCGCGGCCGTTCCTTGTCGGGCGGCGAGCGCCAACGCGTCGCCATCGCGCGCGCGATGCTCAAGGACGCGCCGATCCTGGTGCTCGATGAAGCCACGAGCGCGCTCGACAATGCGACGGAGGCCCGCATCCAGCGCGCGCTGAAAACATTGACGCGGGGACGCACGACGTTCGTGATCGCGCATCGCCTATCGACGGTTCGCGACGCCGAGCAAATTCTCGTGCTCGATCGTGGCCGGCTCGTCGAGGTCGGCCGCTTCGCTGAACTCGTGGCGCGCGGCGGATTGTTCGCGGAATTGAACGCCCAGGGTCAGTTCATTGCCGATGCGGAGGAATTGCCGGCCTGATGCAGACGCGCGTCGACACCGGCTAGGATCCGTCGGCAGCGCCGGGCACCAGGCCGGGCGCGGGCTTGACGCCGGAACGTTTCCAGCGAATCAGTTCGCCGAGCGCGGCCGCCGTTTCCGGGCCGCCGATGTTGCAGTGGCCGTCGTGCTTGACGTACTGCTGGACGAACTGGTCCGTGCTCGCGGTGCGTACCACGGCGTCCGCGTACCAGGCGACCGTATTGGCGGGAATGATCGGGTCGTAGGTCGTGTGCACGGCGAGTGTCGGTTTCAATAGCAGACCCGTGGGCGTATACCATGTGTTCAAATAGGCCAACGCTGCGGTCGGCGCGTGGTAGCGCTTGACCCCGTCGTTGAGCGCATTGTCATCGGGTCCGCCGGCATAAATCGTTTCGGCGTTGTCCATGACGGAGCCGCCGAGCTTTTGTTCGAGATCACGCTGGATGTAGGTGCTGAACACGACGTTGTCGGCGAGATCTTCCTGGCGCTTGAAGCGTGTCAAAGCCATCATCTCCGCGAGTCCCGTGGGGTTCGACGGCAATGCGGCGAGGACCTTCTTGACCAAGGCTCCGTCGAGCGGCGTAGCCGGATCGATGCCGACCGGCCCCGGCAGCACGTCGGGATAATAAAAATGAAACGCGGCCAAGAGTGCGCCGCCGTGACCGATCGCGAGACTCGCCGGTTCCAGCAGACCGCAGAGGGGCAGGGCGCCGTCGTAGCGATTCGGATAGCGTTCGATCGTCGCAACCGTCAACTCGCCGCCCATCGAATGGCCCATGACATAGGTCTCTTTGGGCTGTCCATAATGGGCAATCGTGTAGCGGCGTAGCGCCTCCGTCTCGGCGATCGCTTGCTCGACGGCCCAACCCGTGACGGAGTATCCGGATTGCGCCACGGCGTATCCGGCACGGGCGAATCCGGTACCCATTGGATTGGGCTTATCGGCGGCGAACAGCACCGGGTCCTCGGAGTAGCCGTGATAGTAAACCAGCAGCACCCCATTCCATTTCTCGGGCATGTCGATCCGATAGGAGGCGCCGTCGAGCGTGCCGGTCTCCACATGAATCGCGGGCTCGGCCGCCTTCGCCGCGGCCGTCTTGGCCGCCGCCGCGGTATCGCGCGTGCCGATCGCCACGACCGCGAGCGACACGAGCGCGAATGCCAGCCACGGCAGCTTGAACCGGGTGTCGCGCCGGACTTCGGGGCTTTGCAGGCGCGAAGGGGATATTTTCATGTCGAGGTACGCTCCGCTGGATGAGAGCCCCAGTGTAGCAACTTGGGCCGATGCTCAGCCCGTTCCCAGGCGCTTCGACATTCGCAGCGCGGCCTCGCGACCCTGGTAGTAGCCCTGCACGATGCCCTTTTTCTCGAAGCCGAGCCTCTCGTAGAAGAGTCGCGCGAGTTCGTTGTTGGTTCGCAGTTCCAAATTGATGCGGAATACGCCGGCTGCGACCGCACTCGCGGAGAGCCAATCGATGAGCTGCCTTCCCAAACCCTGGCGGCGATGCGCGCTCGCGACCGCGAGCAGGTTCAGGTGTGCCGCCTCGTCGCCGAAATGCATGATCGCGAACGCCGCGATGCGGCGCTCACGACGGGCGACCACGACCGAAGATTCGCTGCCGCTGATGAAATGCTGGACGCGTGCGGGCGTCCACGACCAGGTGAGTCCCTGCTCGATGAGGTCGCGCGACATCTCGGCGATTTCCCGGGCATCCACCGGACGAGCGAGGCCGAGCAGCGCGATTTCCGACATCGTTCAGTTCGCCGGTGTCTTGATCGGCGCCGCCGGGCGCTCCGGTAGGCCGACCGGTTGGTCCGGCAGCTGCTTCATGAGCTCGGCGATACCGCGCTCGAGTTGCGGATCGTGGCCGGCGAGCACCTGGATCGGATCTTGTTCGACGACGATATCGGGGTCGACGCCGTGGCCCTCGATGTTCCAATGACCGGTCGGGGATGCGTTGCCGAACTCCGGCACGAAGACCATGCCGCCGTCGAGCAGCGTGCCTAAGTCCGTGATGCCGACCACGCCGCCCCAGGTGCGCTTGCCGACGAGCAAGCCCAGTTTCCACTCGCGAAATGCATTGGAGAAGATGTCGCCATCCGAGGCGGTGTCCTCATTGATGAGCGCGAGCTTGGGACCCGGTTGCACGGCGCTCGGGTAAGTCTGTGCCACCGAGGCATTGCGCGCGTAGTCGAGGCCGCCCAGATGCCGCGCGAGCCGTTCGATGAGCATCTGGGAGATATTGCCGCCGCCGTTGTCGCGGACGTCGACGATGAGACCTTCTTTGCGCACTTGCGGATACCACCACTTGATGAACTCGCGTATGCCCTCTTCACCCATGTCCGGGATGTGGATGTAGGCGAGACGGCCGTGGCTGTCCCGATCGACGCGCGCGCGGTTCGCGTTCGCCCAGGCGAGATACAGCAGATGGGTCTCGGTCGTGAGCGGCTGATAACGGATCGTTCGGACCGACTTGCCGTCCGGGGTCGCCGACACGCGCCATTCGACGGGCTGGTTCGCGGGCGCCCGCAGCAACTCGTACGGGTCCGTTCCCGCGGTGAGCTCCCGGCCGTTGATCGCGAGCACGTAGTCGCCGACATGCACGTCGACACCGACTTCGGTCAGCGGCGAGCGATAGAACGGCTCCTCGTTCTCACCCGGGAAAATCCGTGCGATGCGGTAGCGGCCGGCTTTCGCGTCGAGTTCGAAACGCGCGCCGGGCAGCGCGACGAAAGGGCGCTTCGGCAGGCCGAGATCGCCGCCTTGGATGTACGCGTGCTGCACCGTGAGCTCCGAAATCATCTCGGCGATCACGTAATTGAGGTCGGCGCGATGACCCACGTCGTCGACGAGCGGCTCGTATTTTTGGCGAAGCGCGAGCCAATCGTAGCCGTGCATGTTCGCGACGTAAAAATAATCGCGATAGCGGCGCCAGACTTCGCGGAATATCTCGTGCCATTCTTGGGCGGGGATGCGCGTCGTCATGAGGCCGGCGAGCGAGAGGGTCTTCGCGTCGTCGCTCTTGCCGCCGATCTCGTAGTACTTGAATTCCTTCGACGCGAGCTGCGCGAGGACATGCTTGCCGTCGGCCGTCAAAGACCAGGCGCCGACATCGTCGACGACCGTTTTTGCTTCCCGGTCCTTGATCGAATAGGCGACGATGCTGGGCTTGATCTCTGGGTCGCGCCCGTAATAGTACGCGCCGTTGTGCTGGTAGATCAGATTCTCGCCGCTGACCCACAAGTTGCTGAAGTTGTCCGGCTCGACGGGCACGCGCAATACCCGCTGCATGAGGCCGTCGAAGTCGATCTTGACCTCGGGTCGGGGTTTGGCAGCACCCTTTGCGCCCTTTTCCTTTTCTTTGTCCTTGTCTTTGCCCGTGTCGTCGCCCGCTTGCCTGTCAGGCGCCGTCCCGGGATCGTCGTTTTGGATCCCGAACGGGTTCTTGACGTCCTTGCGCAACGCGAGCGCGAAAATGCCGAACTGCCGGTTGGTCGCGAAGTTGAATTCGATGGTACTCATCTGCGGTTGGTATTCGCGAGCGCTCAGGAAATACAGCAGCTCCCCATTCGGCGACCATGCGGGGTTCTGCGCATAGAAGAACTCCGGTGTCACGCGTTGGGTCCTGCCATCGGCGAGCGACCATAGGTACACACCCGAGAAGCCGTTCGGGTCGTTGAGCGAAAAAGCGAGAAAGCGTCCGTCGGGCGACCAACGATAGTCGCGCGCCAGTTCGAGGATGTCGTGTGCGACGACGCTGCGCTCTTTGGTCGCCACGTCGACGACATAGATTCGGCCGGTTTGGTCGGAGATCGCAATGTGCTTGTCGTCGGGCGACCAAAGCGGTGCGTAGTAACGGGACTTCGAGGCGCTCGTGACCGCTTCGCCCGCTCCGGCGCCGTCTTGAGGCTGCACGTACAACTCTTCCTCGCCGTTGCGGTCGGAGACGTACGCGACTCGCAGGCCGTCCGAAGACCAGGCTACTTCGCGGTCGTGGGCATCGGAGGAGTGCGTGAGATTGCGTGTGACGCCGTGCTCGACCGGCACCGTGAACACATCCCCGCGCGCGACGATCGCGGCGCGTTCGCCGCCGGGGCTGATCGCGGAGTCCTCGATGGTGTCGGCCGCATTGACGCTCTGTGGCCGCGTGGTCGTGCCGTCCACGGGCACCTCGATCGACAAGGCCTTGTCGCTCTGTTGCCGCACGTCGTAGAGATGCAACTGGCCGTCGAGCTCGTAGACGATCTGCCCGACGCCGTCGCTGCTCGGCCAGCGCACATCCCAATCCTTGTAATGCGTGATCTGCGTCGTCTCGCGCGTCGCGACGTCATAGCGGTACAAATTGAACGTGCCACTGCGATCCGAATTGAAGTAGACCGCGCCGCCGATCCACATCGGGTCGCGGTCCGTATGGGGGTCGTTCGTGATCTGGATTGCCGAAGGATGTTCGAGGTCGAAGATGTAGAGATCGTTCGCCCAGCCTCCCTGATAGCGTTTCTCGCTGCGGAAATCGCGCCACAGCGGCGAATAGGCGATCTTCTTGCCGTCCGGAGAATAATCACCGGCTCCGGAGACCGGCATCGGCAAAGCGGTGGCGCCACCGCCGGATGCGGGCACGGTATAAAGTTTGGCGTCCGTGAGCAGGTAGCCGTCGCGCGCCGAGCGAAACAGCACGGAAGCTCCGTCGGGGGTCCAGCCATAGACCTGGTTGTCGTAGCCCCATCGATCCGCGAGTGGACCCGGCGCCGGATAGAACGTGAGCTGTCGCGGCGCGCCGCCGCTCGCGGGGATCACGTAGACCTGTTCGTCGCCGCCGTATTGGCCCGTGAATGCGATCGTGCGGCCGTCGGGTGAGAACTTCGCGAACAGTTCGAGACCCGGATGCGCAGTCAGGCGGGTCGCGGTCCCGCCATTCGTGCCGACCGTCCACAAATCGCCCGCGTACGTGAACACGATCCGGTCCTGCCAGACGTCCGGAAAGCGCAACAGCCGTGTGCCGGCCGCAGCGGGCAGCGTGAACATCAAAAGAGCCGCGAAAGCGGTCGGCCACCGCGCGATGAGCGTGCGCATGCCGGCCTTCAGCGGCTACGGTAGCGGTCGGTGGCGAGCACGAGTTCGTGCGTATTGCCGGGCTCGAATGCCGAATGCCCGGCATCCGGCACGATACGCAGTTCCGCCTCGGGCCAGACGCGGTGCAGATCCCAGGCGCTCGTCGCCGGACAGACGACGTCGTAGCGGCCTTGCACGATCGTCGCGGGAATGTGCCGGATCCGCGAGACGTCTTCGAGCAGCTGCGCCTCGCTGCGCAGGAATCCCCGGTTCACGAAGTAATGGCATTCGATGCGCGCGACGGCCAGCGCGAAATGGTCCTCGGACCATTTCTTGATGTTTTCGAAGTTGCTGTGCATGAAACTCGTCGAGCCTTCCCAGACCGACCAGGCGCGCGCCGCGGCGAGCGCGACGCGCTGGTCGCTGCCGGTGAGCCGCTTGTAGTACGCGTTCAGGTAATCATCGCGCTCATCGACGGGGATGACGTCGCGGTAGGCTTCCCAACGATCGGGAAAAATCTCCGAGGCGCCGTGCTGATAGAACCAGCGGATTTCCGAGTAGCGCAGCAGAAAAATGCCGCGCAACACGAGTTCCGTGACGCGCTCCGGATGAGCTTCGGAATAGGCCAGCGCGAGCGTGCTGCCCCAAGAGCCGCCGAACACGAGCCAGCGCTCGATACCCAAATGCTTGCGTAGGCGTTCGATGTCGGCGACCAGATGCCACGTGGTGTTCTCGATGAGGCTCGCGCTCGGACGGCTGCGGCCGCAGCCGCGTTGATCGAAAACGACGATGCGATAATGGTGCGGGTCGAAGAACTGCCGCGCGCGCTTGTCGGAGCCTGCGCCCGGACCCCCGTGCAGAAAGACAGCCGGCTTACCAGCCGGGTTGCCGGATTCCTCGTAATAAATCTCGTGAATCTCGGAGACCCGCAAAAATCCGTGGCGATACGGTTCTATTTCCGGGTAGAGGTGCCGGCGTTCGGGGCGCGTGCCCGCGCTGACCGTCGCCGCGCGCTTGACCGGTGCGCGCTTCGCGCGCGTCGTCGACTTGGTGGTTTGCGGCGTGGCCGAGCGCGCGCGGGGCGACTTGGAACGCGGCGTCTTGACGGGCGCAGTCTTCTTTTTCTTCATCACTTATCCTTTATTTTTGAACCATGGGCCCCAACGGCCGCCCGCCGAGCAAATGCATATGCAGGTGATAGACCTCTTGCCCGCCGTCCGCGTTGCAATTGACGATGAGTCGATAGCCGCTCGCCGCGATGCCCTGCTGTTTCGCGATGTCGCGGGCGACGATGAACATATGCCCGAGCAAGGCTTCGTCCGCGTCGCTGACGTCGTTGGCCGTCGCGATCGGCTTGTGCGGCACGATCAAGATATGCACGGGTGCGGCAGGCCTTATGTCCAAAAAGGCGATGACGCTCGAGTCCCGGTAGACGACGGTCGCCGGCAGTTCGCCGGCAATGATTTTTTCAAATAATGTGGGCATGCAAGCCTTCCGAGGCGCTGACTGACAAGATTAGCAGGAACGGCGGGCGGCTTCCGGCCAGACACAGCGCCCGCTGGCGGGGCACACGCGGCGAGGATTGCTGATGGTGCAATGCAAAACACGATCTTACGGCCGCCACGACTCGCCGCACTCCTCGCTGCTCGCTGTACGATTCTGAATAGTAATAGGAATGATTCTCATATAGACTCGCAACCATGGAAAGTCCGCATACACCCACGCCCGCAATCGCGGTCGGTTTGGCCGATTTGCCGAAGGGCACGGTCGCGCGCGTCGTGTCGGTGGGTGCTGCCGATGCAAGTGCTCCGCCTGAGCTCGCGCGGCGCCTTTCCGAACTAGGCTTCCTGCCCGGTGAACTCGTGCGCATCGTCGGCCGTGGACTCATGGCGCGTGAACCGATCGCCGTGCGCGTCGGGACCGGGACCTTTGCATTGCGCTTGTTCGAGGCGGCCTGCATTCGCGTTTGTCCGGAGCAAACGCAACTGGCTTGATGCCGATGAACGCCTTATCGCGACCCGTCGCGACTCCTTTGATTGCCTTGGTGGGCAATCCCAACTGCGGTAAGACCGCGCTGTTCAATATTCTGACCGGCAGCCGCCAAAAAGTGGCCAACTACGCCGGTGTCACGGTCGAGCGCAAAGAAGGTTCACTGACGACACCGTCGGGCCGCCGCGTTCGGATCCTCGACTTGCCCGGTGCCTACAGCCTCGATCCGATGACTCCCGACGAGCGTGTCACGGCCGACGTGTTGCTCGGGCGCCGTGCCGGCGAAATGCAGCCGGACTTCGTGGTCTGCGTGACTGACGCGACGAATTTGCGCCAGAACCTTCGCCTCGTGTTGAGCCTGAAGCGCTTGGGCTTGCCCATGGTCGTTGCGCTCAACATGAGCGACATCGCGCGGCGCAAAGGCATCGCGATCAAGCCTGAGCGGCTCGCGGCGGAACTCGGCGTCCCGGTCGTCGAAACCATCGGCGTGCGCAGCAACGGCGTGCGCTCACTGGTCGAAGTGCTCGAACGCATCGACACGCCGGCACGCAGCGGATCGCCCGTGATCTGGCACACGCCCACGGCGGCCGAGATCGAAATCGACCAGAACGAGGTGCGCCGCATTCTAGGCGCCGTTGGCGCAGACCGCCTCGACGGCCTCACGCGCAGTGATCGCATCGATGCCGTCGTACTGCATCCGATCGCGGGACCACTGCTGCTCGCGGTGATCTTGTTTCTCGTGTTCCAAGCCGTGTTCGCCTGGGCGCAATTCCCGATGGACGCGATCAAGGCCGGTGTCGATGCGCTCGGCCACGCGCTCGGCAGCGTGTTGCCGGACAGCTTGCTCAAGGGTCTGCTCATTGACGGCGTGCTGGCCGGCGTCGGTAGCGTGCTCGTGTTTCTGCCGCAGATCATCATCTTGTTCTTCTTCATTCTGATACTCGAGGACTCCGGCTATCTGCCGCGCGCGGCGTTCCTGCTCGACCGGCTCATGGGCAGCGTCGGTCTTTCGGGGCGCGCATTCATCCCGCTGCTGTCGAGCTTCGCCTGCGCGATTCCCGGCATCATGGCGACGCGCACGATCCAGGATCCGCGCGACCGCTTGGCGACGATCATGATCGCGCCGCTCATGACCTGTTCCGCGCGGCTGCCGATCTATGCGTTGATCATCAGCGCCTTCATTCCCCGGCGCAGCCTCTGGGGCGGCCTGCAGCTGCAGGGCTTCGTGCTGTTCGCGCTCTATGTGTTCGGCGTCGTGAGTGCGATGGCGGTTGCCTATGTGCTCAAGCGCCGCGGCGCCGGCGCACGCTTTCAGTCGCTGCTGCTGGAATTGCCCGCGTATCACTGGCCGAACTTGCGCAATCTCGCGCTCGGTCTCTGGCAGCGCGTGGAGATTTTCCTGACGCGTGTCGGCACGATCATCCTCGCGCTCATGGTGATCCTGTGGGCCTTGAGTTCGTTCCCGGCGCCGCCGCCCGGCGCGACCGGGCCGGCGATCCAGTACAGCATCGCGGGCCATTTGGGCGCCGCCCTCGCGGTCGTGTTCGCGCCGATCGGTTTCAATTGGCAGATCGCGGTCGCGCTCGTGCCCGGGCTCGCCGCGCGCGAAGTGGCCGTCGGTGCGCTCGGCACCGTGTACGCCTTGTCGGCGACGGGCGAGGGCGTGAGCGACGCGCTCACGCCGCTGATCGCGCATTCCTGGAGCCTGCCGACCGCCTTGTCGCTGCTCGCCTGGTACGTGTTCGCGCCGCAATGCCTCTCGACGCTGGCGACCGTCAAGCGCGAGACGAACTCCTGGCGCTATCCGTTGATCATGGCGGGCTACATGTTCGGGCTCGCGTATGCGGCGTCATTCGTGACGTACCGCATCGCGTTGTTATTCGCATGAGTCACGCGCTCGACATCGCCCTGGTCGCGATCGTGATCCTCGCGAGTGTTGGTTACGCGGTGTTCACGCTAGGACCCAAGAGCTTCCGCAGGGGAATTGCCAACCGGTTGATCGGCGTCGCGGCGCGCAGTGAGCATGTGCCGGGCTGGCGCTGGTTCACACGACGTTTGAGCGCCGGCGCGAACGCGAAGCTCGCGGGCGGCTCTTGTGGAGGGTGCGACAACTGCGGCAGCGAGACGGCCGCCAAGCCGACAACTTCGAGCGTCGGCGCGGGCGGTGCGGGCGGCGCCGCCGAGGTCCGGATTCCGGTGGCACAGATTCGCCGCCGAGTTCAAGGGGATGCCGCGGGCGAAGCCCGTTAGCTCACGGTGGCGAGGAGAGGGAACGGCGTCTCGAAGAGGTAGTGATAGCCGGTTGTGATCACGACCAGACAAACCCGCGCCCCGGCAATTGCCGCTCTTCATCGCCCCTTGAACTGCGGCGCCCGCTTGCCCCGAAACGCGGTCAGCCCTTCCGCGAAATCCTCGCTGTCGGCGAGTGCCGCCTGCGCGCGTGCTTCCAAAGCGAGCTGTTCCTCGAGCGTCTCCGGCAGTTCGGCGTTGAACGTGGCCTTGATGCGCGAGTAAGCGAGCGTCGGACCCAGCGCGAGCCGGCGCACGAGCGCCTCGGCCTCGGCGTCCAAATCGGCATCCTCGACGCAAGCCCAGATGAGCCCCCAAGCGGCGGCATCGACCGCCTTGAGTTCCTCGCCGAGCAGCGCAAGTCCCTTGGCGCGCGCCGTGCCGATCATGCGTGGCAGATGAAACGTGCTGCCGAGATCGGGCATGAGTCCGAGCTTCGGCGCAAACAACTGCAGGAAGCTTGCCGAGCGCGCCGCGAGCACGAGATCGCCGACGAGCGCCAGACTCGCTCCGGCACCGGCAGCGACGCCGCCGACCGCGACGACGACGGGCACGCGTAAGCCGCACCAGGCGCTGATCATGGGATTGAACTGATCGCGCAAACTCGCACCGACGGCTTCGCCGGGACTCGCTTGCCCGCCACCGCCACCGCCACCGCCCGCGCCGCCCGCGCCGCCCGCGCCGCCCTCGAGAATTCCGCCGCGCATGAGATCGGCGCCCGCGCAGAACGCGCGCCCCGCGGCGCGCAGCAAGACCGCGCGCACGGCGGTGTCCGCCTCGATCGAGATTGCGGCCGCCGTCAACTCGGCGATCAAATGCGCATCGAGCGCATTGAGCCGATCGGGCCGATTCAGCGTCACATAGGCCACGCCGTCGCGGCGTTCGAATATCAGCGTCTCGGAGGACATGGCGCATTATACTTAAGGCGATGCCCCTACCGCCGATACTTCAAGACCGATTGCGCCTACCCGTGATCGGCGCGCCGATGTTCATCGTCTCGACTCCGGAGCTCGTCAAGGCGCAGTGCAGGGCCGGCGTCGTCGGCTCCTTCCCCGCGCTCAATGCGCGTCCGGCGTCGCTGCTCGACGATTGGCTCGCCGAGATCACCGAGGACTTGAGCGCCGCGGCGCGCGACAACCCTGGGCTGCCGATCGCGCCGTTCGCGGTCAATCAGATCGTGCATGCCAGCAACGAACGGCTCGCGCACGACGTCGAAGTCTGCGTGAAGCACCGCGTGCCGATCATCATCACGAGTTTGCGGCCGCCCGCCGAAGTCGTTGCCGCCGTGCATTCTTACGGCGGTCTCGTGTTCCACGACGTGATCAATTTGCGCCACGCACAGAAGGCCGTGGAACAGGGCGTGGACGGAATCATCGCTGTCTGTGCGGGCGCCGGCGGCCATGCGGGGACTTTGAGTCCGTTTGCGCTGGTCAAGCAGATCCGCGAGATTTTCTCGGGCACGATCATTCTGTCGGGAGCCATGAGCACCGGCGCCGACGTGCTGGCCGCGCTCGCGCTCGGTGCCGATCTCGCGTATCTCGGCACGCGCTTCATCGCCACGGCCGAGGCGAACGCGAGTTCGGCTTATAAGCAGATGCTCGTCGACTCGCGCGCCGAGGACATCGTCTATACATCGCTGTTCAGCGGCGTGCATGGCAACTACCTGCGTGCGAGCGTCGCGCAAACCGGACTCGATCCCGACAACCTGCCGGCGGGCGGCAAAGACGCGATGAATTTCGCGGCGGCAACCGCCGCGGGTGGCGCGCAGCGCAAGGCCTGGAAGGACATTTGGAGCGCCGGCCAGAGCGTGAGCGGCATCCACAGTATCGACACGGTCGCGGCGCTCGTCGCCCGCATGAGCGATGAATACCGGGCCGCTCTCGCGCGTATCCCCGGCGCGGCGCGTATCCATGGCGCGTCTGAACGCTGAAGGCTTGCCGGTCGCGCTCGCGGCCGGACTCAAGTCGGCCTACCTCGTCTCCGGCGACGAGCCACTGCTCGTCGGCGAAGCCGCCGACGCGATTCGCGGTGCCGCGCGCGCCGCGGGCTACGCGGAACGCAAGGTCTTTTTCATCGAACGCGGCTTCGATTGGCAGGAACTGCACGCCGAGACGCAGGCCCTGTCGTTGTTCTCGGAGCGGCGGCTCATCGAGCTGCGTCTGCCCAACGGCAAGCCGGACAAAGGCGCGGCGCAATTGACGGCACTCGCGACGAATCCGCCGCCCGACGTCGTGACGCTCGTCTTGACCGACAAACTCGACAAGAAGGCCGCTGACTCGCCGTGGGTCGGTGCGTTCGCGCAAAGAGGCGTTTGGGTCACGGTCTGGCCGGTCAAGGCGGACGCGTTGCCCGCGTGGCTCGCGGCGCGTGCGAAACGCGGCGGTATGACGCTCGAGCCCGGAGCCGCCGCGCTGATTGCCGAGCGCGTCGAGGGTAACTTGCTCGCTGCGGCCCAGGAAGTCGAGAAGCTCGCGCTGCTCGCTCGGGGCGGCCGCATCGATCGTGATCTCGTGCTCGCCTCGGTCGGCGACAGTGCGCGCTATGACGTGTTTCAGCTCGCCGAGGCGGCCGCCGCCGGCGATGCGGCGCGCGCACTGCGCATCCTGCTCGGGCTCAAGAGCGAGGGCGTGGAGCCAACGCTGATCCTGTGGGCGATCGTGCGCGAGCTGCGTGGGCTCTTTCAGGCCGGCGAACGGCAACGTCTGCGCAGCGCTCCACAGGGCACGGGCTGGAACCAGGCGAGTACGCCATCGGCGGCCGCGCTCGCGCGCGTGCGGACACTGCCGCTCGCCGACCTGCTGCGCGAGGCCGGCATGACCGACCGCATCGTCAAAGGGCTCGCCGCCGGCGACGCGTGGACCGCCTTGATGGGCTTGACCGCCGGGCTCGCCGGCGCTTTGCAACCGACGGGGGTTTCAGGCAGGGTAGTCTCATGACGATGGGCATTTTTGGCGGGACTTTCGATCCGATTCATTACGCGCATTTGCGCACGGCGTTCGAATTGCAGCAGGCACTGCGCCTGCGCGAAATCCGCTTCGTTCCGGCCGGCAACCCGCCGCATCGCGATCAACCTCTCGCGAGTCCCGCCTTGCGCCTCGCCCTCGTCGAGGCCGCGGTTGCGGGCCAGCCCGGCTTCACCGTCGACGACCGCGAGATCCGCAAGACCGGTCCTTCTTACACCGTTGAGACATTGGCCGAGCTGCGCCACGAATACCCGGATCGCGGCATTTGCCTGATCGTCGGCATGGACGCGTTCTTGAGCCTGCCGAAGTGGTACCACTGGCGCGAGATTTTCGACCTGGCGCATCTCGTCGTGGCGCACCGGCCGGGCTGGCGCGCACCCGGCATGGGGCCGCTCGGGGAATTGCTCGCGGACCGCGGCACGGGTCGCATCAACGACCTGCACGAATCACGGGCCGGCTGCATTTACATCCATGCCGTGACGCAACTCGAAATCTCCTCGACGGAAGTCCGGCAATTGATCGCGATCGGCCGGGATCCGCGCTTTCTGATGCCGGATCCCGTGCGTAAGCTCATAATAGAGTCGAAGTGTTACTCCAAAACCCGGGATTCTTAGTGCCAAAAGCCAAAACCCCTGCCAAATCGACCAAGAAGCCGGCTCCTCGCAAGAGTGCGCCGCGCAAACCGAAGAAGAAATCTCCGCTGGCCGCGGTACCGGCCAAGCCCGCTCTGCAAGCAGTCGTCGTCGCCGCGCTCGAGGACATGAAGGCCCTCGAAATCAAGGTGCTGGACGTGCGCGGTTTGACGGACATCGCCGACACGATGGTCATCGCGAGCGGCACGTCCGATCGCCATGTGCGTTCGGTCGCACAGCGCGTCGTCGAGCGGACCAAGCAAGCGGGCTACCGGCCGCACGGTGTCGAGGGGCAGCAGGACAGCGATTGGGTTCTCATCGACCTGTCCGAAATGATCGTGCACGTCATGTTGCCGCGCGTGCGCGAATTCTACGGTCTCGAGAAACTGTGGGACATGACGGCCACGAAGCGCGCCGCGGCGCGCGCCTGAGCGGGGCGGCACCGCGATGAAGTGCCGGCTCATCGCCGCCGGCACCCGCCTGCCCGAGTGGGTGGGTACCGGTTTCGAGGAATATCGCCGGCGCTTGCGCACGCCGCTCGCTCTCGAACTCATCGAGATTCCGATCGCCAAACGCCGTCCCGGCGAAAATCCCGCGCCTGCGGTCGTGCGCGAAGGTGCCGACATGCTGGCCGCGCTCAAACCCGACGACTTCGTGACCACGCTCGAAGTCGGTGGCAAAGCGCTGAGCACGGAGCAGTTGAGCGCCTGGCTCGCGCGGCGCCTGCAGGAAGGAAGGCCGCTCGCATTGCTCGTCGGCGGCCCCGACGGCCTGAGCTCCGCCTGTCTCGCGCGCGCGGAGTCGCGTTGGTCTTTGTCGCCACTGACGCTGCCGCACGCGCTCGTCCGCATCATCGTCGCCGAGCAGATCTATCGAGCCATGAGCCTGCTCGCGTCGCACCCGTATCACCGAGCCTGAGGCAAGGTGCGCTATTCTCGCGGCGTGATGACCCGATTCGTCTATCTCGCGTCCGGCTCGCCCCGGCGGCGCGAGTTGCTGCAGCAAATGGGCGTTCCCTACCAAACGATTGCCGTCGCGGTCGACGAAGCACGGCTGCCCGGAGAGACTGCCGACGCTTACGTGAGCCGCTTGGCGGCCCAGAAGGCCGAAGCCGGCTGGCTCGCCACGCGTCCGGCGGGCACCGTCGCCGCCGCCCTAGCTGCCGCTGCGGCGCCCACGCCGGTGCTTGGCCTGGACACGGCCGTCGTCGTCGACGGCACGGTATTCGGCAAGCCGTCCGACCGGACCGAAGGCCTCGAGATGCTGCGGCGACTGTCCGGTCGTGCTCATCGCGTCTTGACGGCCGTCGCGCTGCGCACGGCCGCCGGGGTGCGGCACCGCCTGTCCGAGAGCGAGGTGCGCTTTCGCGTGCTGCGTGACGAGGAATGCGCGGCGTATTGGGACACGGGTGAGCCTCGCGACAAGGCCGGCGGCTACGCGATTCAGGGTTTCGGCGCGGTGTTCGTCGCGGAACTGCACGGCAGCCATTCCGGGGTCATGGGTTTGCCGATCTTCGAGACCGCCGCGCTGCTCGAAGCGGCCGGCGTGCCGCAGTGGCGGCGGGCGTGACCACCGAAATTCTGATCAACGCCGGGATTCACGAGGCGCGCGCGGCGGTCGTCGAGGGCGGTATCGTGCAGGAGGTATTTCTCGAGCGCGACAGCCGCCGCGGCCTCATCAGCAACATTTACAAGGGACGCATCTCGCGCGTGCTTCCGGGAATGCAGGCCGCCTTCATCGAAATCGGTCTGGAGCGCACGGCTTTCCTGCATGCCTCCGACATCGTGGATGCGAATCAGTCGGCCGCGGACGGCGATGCGCCGCGCACCGAAAGCATTCGGTCGCTGGTCGCCGAGGGCGACGAGATCCTCGTCCAGGTGGTCAAGGATCCGCTGGGCACGAAGGGCGCCCGCCTCACGACCTACATCACCCTGCCGTCACGCTATCTCGTCTACATGCCTCAGGGCCGCGGTGTCGGCGTCTCCGCGCGCGTCGAGAACGAAGCGGAGCGCGAGCGCCTGCGATCCGTCGTGCAGGGATTCACGCTGCCGGCTGAAAACGCGGGATACATCGTCCGCACGGCGGCGGAAGATGCGGCACCCGAGGCCCTCGAGAGCGACATGGTGTATCTGCGCAAGCTCTGGGAGTTCATCCGCCAAAAGGGGCTGCGCACACAGCCCGGCAATCTCGTGCACGCCGATCTGCCGCTGCACCTGCGCGTGCTGCGCGACCTGCTGCGGCCCGACGTCGAGCGCGTGCTCATCGATCATGCGGGCGCGCATCGCGAGATGCTGGAGTTCGCCGCGACGTTCACGCCGGACGCCGTGCCGCGCCTCGAACTGCACGCGGACCCGCGGCCGGTGTTCGAGTTGCATCATGTCGAGGAGGAGATACAGAAGGCGCTCGATCGCAAGGTGCCGCTGAAATCGGGCGGTTACTTGATCATCGATCAGACCGAGGCCATGACCACGATCGACGTCAACACCGGCGCGTTCGTCGGTCACCGCAATCTCGAGGAGACGATCTTCCGCACGAACCTCGAGGCGTCCGTGGCGATCGCGCGCCAGCTGCGCCTGCGCAACTTGGGCGGGATCATCATCATCGACTTCATCGACATGGAGGAGTCGGAGCACCGGCGCCAAGTGATCCAGGCGCTCGAGAAGGCCCTGTCGACCGACCACGTGAAGACGAACATTTCGTCGGTTTCGCCGTTGGGCTTGGTGGAGATGACGCGCAAGCGCACGCGCGAAAGTTTGGAACATGTCCTATGCCGCGCCTGTCCGACGTGCGAGGGTCGCGGTTTCGTCAA
>Ga0116231_10009452_pt1 | contig 16439 bp, 9 predicted proteins | sample S1TSphgellanicum_2_FD_89695 | JGI IMG/M metagenome (GOLD analysis project Ga0116231, IMG submission 89695) | Host-associated microbial communities from peat moss isolated from Minnesota, USA - S1T2_Fd - Sphagnum magellanicum MG | ecosystem: Host-associated > Plants > Peat moss > Unclassified...
CTTTGGTGGGTTGTGTGCAGGCCCGTGTGAGTGACTAAAGCTTGTCAACTCTTCCTAGTCCCATCCCGGAGCTCCAACCCGCCCCTCTACCCCTCAAAGGGTTGTGAGCTAAGGAGCGTGCTCTGACTCCTCCTTATTCCGCTGCTTTATACTTGGGCTCACATTTGAGTCCCTTGAGGAGTTGGGGGTGCGTCAATGGTGGTGAGGCGATGCCAATGCTGTCAGCTTGCCAAAGGTTCAGGAAGCATCAAATTCAGTATTGAGGAAATGAAAAGCATTCATGTCTGTGACCTTTTCTATAAGGTGGCACTAGATACTATGGGACCTTTGCATGAAACTATAAATGGAAATAGGTATGCTCTAGTTGCCATAGACCACTACTCAAAATGGTGTAAAGCAAGACCTGTCAAAAACCATGATGTTACCACTACTGCTAAATTTCTGGAAGAGGAAATCGTATGCAAGATTTGGTGTGCCCAGATTCATATTCACTAACAATGGAGGTGAGTGGATGGCTAAATTCGATCTAATGTGTAAAAAATATGGGATTAATCATCAGTTCATAGTTCCATAATGGCCTCAATGTAATGGGATGGTGGAGATAATGATCAAGACCTTGAAGAATGGATTATCTGTGGTGTAATCTACTAATTTGGGTAATTGGGACCTTTAGTTACCATGGATTTTGTTTGGTTACAAATGTGGTGTCCAGGCCAACACTAAGTTTTTTCCTTTTATGGTGCTAACTGGGAGAACCCAAGGCTCACATGTGACAATAAGCTTTCTGCATTCACTAATGTGGAAAAGGATGAACTCACCTTGGATGAGAGACGCAGTTGATGGTGGAGAAACTCAAGTTCATTTTTGATATGCATTCATCTGTGTTGGAAAATGTGGACCAAATACAGAAGAGGCAATGCAAAAACTATGTTGCACGAAAAGGCAAACAAGAATTCCAAGGGTTGGAGAAAGGAAAAACCATGGTGACGATGAGAAAGCCATGAAAAAAAAGGCACTACTTGCAAATTGGGAAGGTCCCTATGCCTTTGTGAAGTACAAAAATGAGAAGGGCTGTAGAGAATTTGATGTTGGTTGTTAAGTCTATGTCCTACAAGGGATTAATGGTAAGTAATGGGAACGTGCTAGGCATGATTTGTAAGTGTTTCACTAAATCTGAATTCTATGCAAACACACATAAATCAAGGAAGGAGGTGTCACATGCGTAACAAGTTTCTAACTTTAGGGTTTTGAGTGTGAATAGAAAGTAGTTTTAGGGTTTCAAGTGGAGCCTTTTTTTTGTTGGCAGCTGGGAGTTTTTGCTCTCAATGGTGTGGAGACAAGGAAGATCACCGAATGGATATGCGGTGGTGTTTGTTAGCATTGAATCATGTGTAGGCCTCCTTAAGTTCAGAAATCGCACGAATGTATGATTCCGATGTTTTTTCGGGCACCTGCTGCCCCTAAAGGCGTGCGATTCGTGCACTAGTATATTAACTATGGGTTAAGGTTCTCCCCAATCTTATTATTAATCACTGCTACTGGAGATAATAAGAGGCAGTCAGTCTTTTTCTACAACTAATAACAACTAATAACCAGCAGCGGAAGAGGAAGAAGACAAGACAATGAGGTGCTAATTCCCTTCTTGGAATGCCATCTCGTTGAAGGTTTGTCGCAACTTTTCAAGCTGCCTCGAGTGCAATATGCCTTCCAGAGAGAAGCTTGTGAGTGCAGAATGATGATCATCTTTCTCGTAGTTGATGGTCGAAAAATCAACCTCCACAGTCGTTGTTTTAGGCATAATGCTGGCCAAACCGGCTGAAAAGCGAAGCATGTAGGGGAAACGATTACTGAGTGGCCGCCATGCTTTCCCAAAATCAGAGTCTTCGCTTCCTTTCGTCAGGGTTGCCTTGAGGTTTGAGTCTCGGGATATCAATCGCACAAGCTGCTCAAATTCGTTGCTGACGACTTCCTTGACAACAGTTCCCGGAAAAGAATGCCTCAGCCTCTCCTCGTGTTCAAACACTAACTTTGTAAACTCGATAGTTGAAAGTCCCGTGATCTCAAGTGGCAGTACTGGAGGAGCAACGTCGGTCTTCTCTCTGTTTCTTGCGTCATGCTCAGCAACTATAGTGACGACTAAGTACATAGCTTGAACATAGACTCGAGAAACATCCCTAGTGACCTTTTCCAAATCATCAGCTGGGAGTCGATTTGCCATGGACATCGCTAATAAATTAGTTCCCTTGATATGTCGCTCTGCTTGATCTCGCAGCAACGTAAACGGGCCGTACCTAATAATTATGTGTACGAAATCTATGTGTACGAAAATAGGTGAATCACGGATTTCCTAAATGCGTGCAATGCACGCAAAAAGAGGCCCGTGCACGAATCTAAGGAGGCATGATCATGTGTGTCATTTTCTTCTGTTTGGTGTGTGTGTGTAGCTGTTAGATGCAAGATGACTTTGTGGCAAGGGAGTTGCCAAGTGAGGCGCGTTCAACGAAAATCTCGTGGAACAACAGTGAAAATAAGTAGTGTGGTTTTGGTTTTCTGGAGCAGGGAAGTTGTTGAGGTTTGGGTTTTTAGATCTTTGTCTTGAGGGAAAATATATGAGAATTCATTATGCATTATATTCAGAGAGGCAAAGCTTATATCTAAGAGTTGGTATTGGTGGTTGATGAGGGGGATGATGAGTAGTTTTAGAGGTTTCGAGAGTGGCCAAAAACTCTTTTCAAAGTTTGTGTTTGGGTTGCTCTGTATCTGGTTTTGTTGGTTTGCATTTCAAGAGAGAGTACCCTGATTTTTGGGAACTCTGAAGAATTGCATTAGTCCATTGAAGTTACTGGGTCAATCATACAAAGGAGGATTGTGGTTATTTGTAAGAATTTTTGAAACAATCACTGAGGGAAGTGGATGTGTTGTCTTCTTGTTTTTCTGTTTTGTCAAGTGGAGCGATGGTGTTAGGAAAATTGGATTGTGTGATTTGTGTGGGTTGAGAGATTTATGTCACCTAATGTAAGCAGGAACTTGGGTTCCTATAGATGTCCAATGTGGTCTTGGGTTTGTGTGGTCTGAAGACTTTGAGACAACATAGAAGGCTAGTGGGTTTAAGAGAGAGAGATCAAAGCAATCTGACCTTTTAGAAATCTCAAGCCTCTCTTTGATGAAGAAGGCAATGTCTTATGTGGTTACTGGACAAGCCTTGGGTGGTCTCTAGTTCATGCCAATGTGGAACTTTGAGAATGTATTTGCTATTCAATATGTACATGATTTGCATTCTGCTTGTCTTGTGCCCTTGTTTTTGATCACACACCTATTTTTGGTGCACTACTGATTAAGGTTCAAAGTGTGGGTGTTGTGCCTAAAAAGGCCTGGTAAAAGTAATTTGATTCTATAAGCAGAAACCCCTATACCCGACCACAAGAAAAGAACAATCTTCAAAAATCATATGGGGTGGGCAAGAACTCCATGCATGCCCAGAAATAAAGGAATAATACTCAATGTGCCTAACTAGGTATTAATTGACTCTCAATGTTTCCTTGCTTAAAATTTTGAGAAAACAAAGCTAGCGAGGAGAAACGGCTTCAGGTTTGAGAAATAATCGACTACAGATGACACGATTTTGTTTCCCTGGTTCCCACAATCTGTCTCAAACTTGGGTGGATACAGGGGCACAAACCTTGATATGTCAAAGTGTCCTATCAGAGAGAAAAAGTTTGTTTTCTGAAATTTTTGGTGGGTGCACTAGAACTTTTTCTTGTCCATGGACTGAATTCAGCATGTAGGGAGTACAGATTGAAAATTTTGATCTTCTGCTCTTGGCTTTTAATTAATTTTGTGTTCTTGCCATTTTTATAAATAAAGCAAATTTGATTAGAGTTTTGTTTTATAAGTTTGTTGTTTGTTGACTTTGAAAATTATTTGAAAAGCTTGAAACATAAAATAAAACTTTGAAAATTTTATTGAGAAAGAATTGAAAATAATACAGATTTAAAGAAGTTATTTTTAATCAATTAAATAAGTTGGAAAGAAATAAAGAAAATTAGAATGAAAACGATTAAAAGTAAAAAAGAAAAATTTTAATTTAACTAAATTTTTTTAATCGACTTAAAATCGAAAAATACAAAATGAATTTCAAATTAAAATAACAGCCTGGCGGGTAATTTCCGACTTGTGGAAGTTTCCTCGCCAACTTGGGGGGTACCTTCTAGCCTGCGGAAGTTTCTTTGACAGGCTTTCAGAGAAATCTTTGGACAAGATAGGCACCCAAAAATACAAAGAATCGACAAATCGCTAGGGAATCCACACAAATTTGTCTCCATCTCTTTTACCTTTCGCCGAATTTGGTTGTCTTCTTAAGAAAGATTGCCAACCCTCCTACTTTAGAAATTTGAAAAAAAAAACATTGGTTGCATCGAAAGTTTTAGTTTAATAGCCAAAGACATTTAATGCGGCCGAGATGTGGGCTGTGACATGCACCTCAGGTCGGTTGCATTATGGTTCAGGTTGGAGTGTGCACCCCGAGAGCGCATGTTTTGAGTTGGCGTAGGGTGTTCATGGTTTTTTGTGATCATGTGTTCGGGCCCTGAAATTGGATGGGGTGGACTACCGATTTGAAAGAAAATGACGAAGAAGGGAAGAATTTAAATGGACGGAAGAGGGAAGCATGATGGTAGATGGAACGGAAGAGCGGTGGAGGTTCGAGTGGAACCTGATGGTAGATGGAATGGAAGAGGGGAGTGTGAAAGAAGGGCTTCAGATGATAGATGGATAGCTTTCGACATGGCGTTGATAGTTGTAGCAGTAGGATATGTTGGTCGTAACATAGGTAAGGTAAATCAAAGCATAGAAAACATGGGCGATAGCATAAAAACTGTGGGCGATAGTATAAACAACGTGAGCGATAGCATAAAAACCGTGGGTGAAAGTATAAACAACGTGAGCAATAGCATAACAACCATGGGCGAGAGTATAAACAACGCGAGTGCTGTTTGAGAGGATTCTAACAAAAAAAAAAGGTTGGAGTGTAGAAGAATCAAGTGGTTTGAAGGAATAAGGTGTGAAATTATCACAAATAGGGAGGTATTGCAAGAGAAAACAAAGAGGAGGTGAATGTAGAGGTGCTTTGTTGTATCATAGAGATTGTGAGAAGAGACCATTGCTGGTGTGACCGCTAGTTTGTTGTTGGTTATGGTTCAGAGTTTCATGAAAGAGGTATGGTCTAGATGTTCGTGGGAACTAGAGTATTTTAGCACAACACCTTGTGCGTTCTAAACTGAGATGCAGCAGTGGAATGGGAATTTGGCGATGCAAAATGGAGGAGAAGACGCGATGTTCGAGTTTCTGCAAGAGGTGTTAGCCATCTTGCCGTTGGATCCTTACGAGCAACTGGATGTTGTGCGCACGATCACCGCCATGGTTGTTGCGACACGTGTGTCGAAGCTGGAATTGGAGACTGGGAATTTGCACCTGAAGTTGGCTGAGTAGGAAAATATTATCCATGTTCTATAGGAGCGCAGCGGGGACCCGGAATCCACTTTACATGAGACCATCGCACGACTGTCGCGAGCGTTGGGTGAACAGGTTTGGAAACTCCTCTTGCCTGTCGCGCGCATTGGGTGAACAGGTTTGGAAACTCCTCCTGCCTGTCGCGCGCATTGGGTGAACAGGTTTGGAAACTCCTCCTGGATGTATCCAGGTTGTCGAAAGGCTTTTAGGTTTTCACTAGATGAGGAATGCATGCAAAGTACTCTATGTGTCTCCAAAATAACTGTCGCGCTTGCTTGCGAAATTTGTCTTGGTTTTATGTTCCTTAGTGTGCTTGTGGGGATGCTTCCTTCCTCAGAGTGGTTTTTGATGTTTCTATTGTCTTTCTGAGAGGAAAATCTAGCCAATAATAACAATATGTTGGCAAGGCAGGTGAAGAAGCTCATGTGTGATGTTGCAAAGGTAGTTGCCATCAAATCAATCTGGACTGCTGAATTCTATTTGAAGAGTGTGTTCTTTGCATTGGTGTTGTTCTCTTTTGGCCCCGTTGTGGAAAATACTGGCAATCAAGTCTTTTTCTGTGACTACTATGTATAGGAATCTTATCATCATGCTACTGAAGGATTGCTAAAACTTGAAGGCAGAGTATGTTAAAGACTTGGACTTTACACATTAGTTCCATGAGTTCTTATGTTTCTGTTCCTGTTGTTGCTGTGGCAGCTTAAGACATTCAAACAAACTCTCATGCAATCCCGGCCAGACACGATGAAAATCGCGTGGTAAGTCACTCATCATTTTCTTACTGTGGGGTTTTCATTGTTTTCAAACTCACAAGGATACAATTCCTCCGGTCCCAGAAATGACCATTCAATTGGAAAGAGCAATGGACACCCACCCAATCCCTCTTCCATCCTCACAGCCTACTAGTTAGTCAACTACGGTCCTAAACTCTCTGCTGAACCATGGGCTGCATGCCAAGTGCATTTTAATCTCCATGAGATTGGTTCCCACTTATTTAGATACATCAGAGTGTTTCTCTTTGATGTGTCTTGGGACTCAAAATCTACAGTTACAATGAGTTACAATTGTGTTTCAATGTATCATGTATAAGACAGCACGGTAGCTTAAGCGCTAATTGTGCTCCTTCTCAGAGGAATATTGGATAATCAGGCCTTGAATCTTGGTTGACAAATCTGTTTTTGCATTCTTGCAGCTTATACACCCCATGTTGATGGCAAGGAGTTCTTCCACCAAGCCAGGTGCGTGACCTGATTGGGCCTTCCTGTCAATGTTTCAAATTGTGGCAGGCTTCTAAAACTGATTTCATAGTCTGTCTCGGCAATTGAATTAGCTTCTCTGGGTTAGGTGTAATGGACTTTGTTTGGCACATAGAAAAGCTTGTGCTTAGCAAATTTTTTCTGGCCTAAACCAGGTGTGACACAGACAGTTTGGGACCAGGACTATAGGAGGATGTCAGGCTCTCTTGCAGCTGGTTGAAATATGGATTCCCTCTTTTTCTGGTCCTGTCTGGTCTTTGGGTTTTGTCGCTCTAATTGTTCACCCTCCTGGCCTCCTTAACATGGTTAGTGATGGTAATAAACTAACACACGCTGTGTGGTCCAGCTTTACTCACTTCTGTCAGAATTAGTGCATCTGTAATGATTGAAAACCTTATGTTTACCTGCAATCAATGCAAAAGAGAAATATCGTTGGTCCCTCCTTCCAGATCCTGTTCCTTGCACTATTCCCTGGAGTGTTTAGTAGGAGTGCCTGCAGAGGCTACTTGAGCATTAATATTTGTGCTCCAGTCAGTAAGGCAAGCACCAGACAAAAGCCTAAAACATGATAACCATGCTTCTCTGGGTGAAAGTTAATGATACTCAATTATTGTGGGCACAGGAATTGGTTGTCAATCAGTGACAATTCAGTGCATTCTTGGCCAATATCAAGGTGCCAATGGGCACCGACAGACCCATGAGGCAGGATTCCTGCCATCTGGCCTAATTTAAAGTGCTGGATCCAATTGTGTTCTTTTACGGAACCACTTTAACAAAGTTTTAGAGAGGTTCAAAGGAAACATTGAGTGGTTTGGCTATCTTTGTGGCTATCTTTGTGGTCAGTTCAAATACAACCTCATGTCATGCTCTTTACTTATAAAGGTGCATAGTCTCCATAGCAAATTCACAATACAGCCTAACCGTAAAAAGGCCTCAGGTTGATAGATAACAAGGTGATTGTCATCACTCTGAAAGCCTCCTTGAGCTTGGGAAATCAGGAAGACCAATGTCCTTGGGGTCCTTGCAGCCTATCTTCAAACCCATGCAATACACTGCATTTCCCAGGTGTGTCAGCTGGGTACTTTTATCTGTTTATTCATGTAATGGTATTTTTTTGCTGACTTGTGGTCACTACAGGAGACACTGAGGAAACCTGACGAGACTTTGTCATCTTGAGAATCTTCAAAACAGAATGGAGGGTCTTGCACGAGGAAAGGGCTTGTAGCATCTTGACCCCTGTGGCCAAATTTGGTTCACAATCAGATTTCAAAATTGCTGCATTTCTCAGTTACTCTGGATTCTGGCAATGCTATTTTTTTGGTTTACATTGGAAGCGCTGTTGCATCATCACTAGCATGGATCCACCCTTCTGGGTTCACTATGTACACTTTCTACCCAGCCTGTTGTGTGCTCTTCGGTAATGAATTATTGTCCTCTCTCGAACTATTCAGGTCCCACTAAACCTTACTCTTTAGCAATAGACTGGTTTTCGCTTATTCTCCTGCATACTCAGTACACAACCAAACAAATTGGGTAGAAAGTCCTGTCTATGTACAGGTCTTTTTTGCTCCAGATGTTGCTTGCTAGGTTTGTGGACTTCAGACCTTGATTGAACTAAACATATAATCTGGCCACTACAGGCTGGAGGCTGTTTTGGCCCTAAAACCCCTCCAAAGCGGCAGGCTGTTTTCCCATAGTGGCAGGTTGTTTTAGGGGAGAGGGGGTTGTTTTTGTTTTTCATTTTTCTTCTTTTCTTCTCCATGCAACACCGTCACTTCTTCATAGGAGGTGGGTTACCTTTGTTGCTTGGTGTCCATGGTTCTCAAGAGCAAGAGGTGTGCAAGTCATCCTTCTAGGGTGCCAGGGTTTTGGACAGACTGATGATGTTCAATTGGGAAGTGTCCGACCAAGAAACGCACAGATGGTGGTGAGAGATTACATTTGGGTTGAACGCTGGAGAGGGAATCACAGTTGGGTTTATACTTGTGAGGAGTGAGAGAGAGTAATTGCCAAGGGTTTTTGCGAAGCAGCAATGCCTTCTTAATCATCCGCGCTCCAAGTTCAACTGCCATGTGCAAGATTCAACCCTTTTCTAGACCACAAAAGTAGCAGCAGGTCCACCACCACATGGAGAGGAAGGAGGTTGACCAGGAGGAGCTTGCTGCTATGCATTTGTGCGCACCCAGAACATCTGTGTCCACTGTACCCATCAACAACTTTTGCAGTAAACAACACTTCTTGCCAGAGCACAGGGGATTGAATCAAAAGCGTCACTCAGAGATCACGGTAATTGTAAGATTTCTTGTGTTGGTCCTCTCTCTCGATATGTTTGTCTAATGCCATCTTCTCAAAGTAAGTGTGGTTGGTTTGTTTGGCGAAAGATGTGGACCTGATAATCTTTGGAAGCAAATCATAAGATTGGAGACGTTCTGTGGACGCAGTACCTCATGGTGGCTTCTACGTGATCGAACTTTTTAATTTGAAAGAAAGTTTTTCTGCAATCCCTAGAGGTGAGACAGAAACGGTGGTGAATTTTTTTGGATCCTTCGCAATGGTGGGATTGCAGATGAGAGAAAACCTACCTGAACATCAATGCTGCCAAACTTAGGTAAATGCAGGTATCGATACTAATGTTGGTATGTTGTGGTTTGCAGTATTGGGAACTTAGGAAAAGATGAAAAGGCTTGTGGATGGGCACTTTTCTTGAATATTGAAATAGGGTTCAATTAAGAACTCTTATGAAAATCAAGAAATCACCTTACCCGTGATTGGGAAGGCCAGAACAAGGATTAACCTTTCCTTGAAGTCAAAAGACAAACTTACAGAGAAGGATTGAAGAAACTGGAAGAGTAACAACATGGAAAGGTAGAACTAGAAAGAAGAACAAAAAAACTAGTAGTATGAACAAAAGATATGGTCTCTTGCCTGTTTAGGGACCATCAAAAGTAACATATGTAACCAAACTAGTTGCAGATGCCTTGGACTAGTTAGGACTATCTTGCAGTGTGAAATTTTGCACAGTTTCTGCTCAGCAATTTCTGCAATTAAGGAACTGCATCCAACCTGATATCCAACTACATATATAGGCAAACCATTATAAAAGGAACTTTGCTGCACAATATTGGGGTGAGTTTGCTAACCAACACCTTAAATATGCCAAACCTCGAAATGAGAACCAGGCAGGTAAGGGTGCAATGGACTTCTAGGCTTCACCAGCACAAGTGTGCAGTTTTATTCTTGAGCTGCCATTGTGGTCTCAATGATCTGCACAAGAGAGCTAAATTCTCCCCCAATGCCTTGACCAACGCATCAAGTACCTTTCAATGCTGCTTAAGTAGATTAAAAGCCTGCAGAACTGCCCACCGTGCCTGATTTGACATCTGGGTTTTGCACAAAACAAAATGTTGGTAAGTCTACCACTATGATAGAAGCTGAAACATCCAATGTGCTGCCACTAAAGAGCTGTGCCTCCGAGAATGATGCCAAGGCTGTAATTTACCAGGCAGCCGTCACAAGGGCAATGATAACAGTCAGGTGGGATCATTGCAAGTAGAAAGGACTGAAAAATGTCAACGGTCCATTGATGGGCTACTTAACAGTAAAACCTCAACCTTGAGTATGTTTTAGAGAACAAATGCCAGTTACAATGCATTAGAAAGACATTTAATTAATCAAAGGGAACAACCCATCTGCAAAGAAAAAATATCATTCAAAGCATAACACATCTACATTACAGTAATACATACTGTGTCGTGTGGCCTTTCTGAATGTTTGTTGCATAACTCCTTCGACCACATGGATTGCAACAGTCTTTGAGTCAATAAAAACTAGGAACAGGCATCCACAGTCATATGGTTTGATTCCTGTTTGGTTTGAGAGAATCTTTGGTGTTTCAAACCATATAGTGAAGTATAGTTACCTCCCACCAAATTAAACGCTGAGGCCAAGGCATGCCATCACCTAGCCGATCCACCACCCCTTCATGCTTTCTTTCTGGATACCTATTGTTTGGCCATTTATAATCATGGATGGACCCACCTTAGAATCCCATACAGATGGACAGACTCAAACCAAGACTCAAGGTTCCAGCATTGAGGGTTGGACAACATAGAATTGATACAAAGAGATGACATTTCCTACCTTGCCTGGACCCCAAGGAAGGTGGAGTTCAGAGACAAGTGCTTTGTATAAGTTTTCATCATTTTCACCTCCTTCAGCATCTCCACATACCAATGCTTTTGTTGTGATTCTTTGCAAACAATACTATACAGTACCTGCAGACCCATCACCCAACAAAACACAGACACAGATTGAAATCAGGTTTGTTTATGCATACTACCAGCTTGAATGTTTATGATCTCAATTGGACTGTTCTACTTTCTGGGTGTTCACAAGACCTTTCATGTGAACACCCAGAAAGTATAACAGAACCAACCAGATTCAAGGCACTCCTTCATGTCAGAATTCAATGAAACAAGCTTTAAACAATGATAACACTTGAACACCCATGTGTGTTTCTGCACATAATGTCAATTATAAACTTGATCTTCAAACATGAAGGTTCTACATATAGTGACCTCAAGCAATCATCAAATGCCTGTGCAAATGACTGCAGTTGCCACATCCTATGCTTTGGGTCTAGTCAGCTGGTGATGTAATCCTTCAAGTTTGACTTCACATGGACATTGGAGGAACTACGCTACAATTCAAAAATATCCAGCAGTGGAATAATGAACATTGTATTACCAGGGACTCAAACAATCCCATGCAATGAAAAAAGAGAGAGATCATTCACTCCAGTCTCCAAGTAAGCCACTTTAGCCTGCAACTCTAGATTCTCAAAAACCCACTTCAGGGTTTGATTAGAATCCACATACCACCCATGGTGTTCGCCGATGTCCACTCAGCACCTTCAGACAACGGCCTGTTTGACAGCAAATTATCTTCACCGTATGATCACCACTGCACGTTGAACCAGCCTCAGGAGCAGCCTAGCCAAAGCTAGACTCACAATATTCTTCTAGACACATTGTGCAACTCCCAAAACCTCAGACCAAACAAGAACACACAAAAATGTACTCCATTGTATTGACATCTGCAGTTGAGGGGCTCAGACCTCTCCTGCATCAGACCAACAGAGCCCAAAAGAAAAACTACAAATTCCTTAGGTACATTCCCATCAATGTAGCAAAAGCAAACCATGATCCAGTCTGCACAACTTCTGAAACAGACAATAAATGACCTGGTAATAAGATAGTGACACTAGACACAGAAGACAATGTATGTCATCAATCTTGGGGAGATTAAGTCAACACAAAAGTGCAATACCATGGATCTCACAAGGTGACAAAAATGAAAAAGCAACATTGACATGACCTCCTGAATCTACAAAAAATTCTAGAGGAACAGTGATAGCCTCTTTGAGAACTCAGGATTTCCCAATGATGAGTACTGTTCACAATGATCACATGATGAGTATGGAGAATTCCTCAATACTCATGATTAAGTTGACCTGAAAGGAATTGAGAAATTACCCGAGTAAGGTATTGGATTTTCTGGATCTGACAAAATAGCAGCAGCCAATACAACAATCATGAAAAAAAGGAAACTAACTTGAAAACAAAGAGAAAACACAACCTAAAAGAAGAAACTGGGGTAGTTTGAAAACAGCAGGGGTCGTATGCATATTCAGACACCTTTGACAGCAAAATGTATTATATTGACCAATTAAAATATCTCACTGACTTCATGAATGCCCAAGAATGAGCAGAGGTTTCTGCCAAGCATTAATCACCATAGTGAGATTTCATTTTTGAGTTTGTCTCATAAGACAGGCAGTAATTGGAAAATTCAGCCATAATACAGGCTACATCAACAAAAACCTAAAAGAGAGGAGAAGATCAAAAAACCCAATAAGGAGGAACATAAATATAAAGAGAAAGAGAAGCACAAAAGAGCTAGAAATGGAGAAGCATCAAAAAGATACAAGGAAGGAAACAGAGAGAAACACTAGATAAATTTGAATGCAAAACTGTTAAGAGGAAAAACTGGGCTTGGCTTAGACATATCCCACACCTCTGCAGAACTGAAGAACAGGAAAAGAGAAAACTGGACCACCCAAAAGAAGGAGAAAGGAGGACACACAAAAAAGGGAAGAACAACCAACTTCACCAATTAAAACAAAACTGCAGTATGAACATTGAGTTACATACTCCTGTGGCTGCTCTTTTGTAAATGGCAGACTCTTGACTCACACTAAACAAAAAATTTATTGACTTCCTTTATGTCATTACATGTGTCCACAAACTTCAGAGACCTAAGCCCTTCATTTTGTAAATTCTAAAGCAGCACATTCAAAGTAATTATAAGCTACGGAAAAATCTTTAGTAAGATCATGAAAAAGCTCTCCATAAAATGCTTACCATCTCAGGAACAAAGATCCAATGTCATAATCTGTGAATAAGCAACCTGTGCCTCAAATAAGCTACTAGAAATTATGGATGGAATGCGGTAAGCATGGAAATTGCTTCACACTCAAGACATGTATGTGCTGCTAAACTGTAGCTGCAACCTGGCCAAGAAATAGCAGATGAACAGCAAACACAATTAGACAGTGAACAGAAAATGCAACAATATAGTGAACACCAAATGCAGCAAGATAGAGGAGAGGCTAAGTGCACAACCAACTTTCAGCAGAAGAGAAGTACATACTGAGTGGAAGCAAGGGTGTTGCCATCTGGGCTGAAAGCAGCTGCTATAGTGGAGCATGGAGCCCGTTCAAGAGTGCAGTATTTTGCTGTACAATGACGAAGAGACTCTCTGTCTCCAACCTAATGGAAGATCAAACCCACAGAAAAGACTAAAATTTCCAATGAAACATGAATATCAATAAGTTGATGCAAAGATCTATTTGCAGGGAAATTAGTAATAGTACAAGTTACATGGGCCAGGCAACAACTAGACCCCAATAAACAGAAGAGAGTGTGATCATAGCTTCACAGCATGTACACAAAGGCTATGCAGCCATTACACTTCACTGACTTAATCAGCTCTCAGCAGTAAATATAGATGGGATAATTAAATGCTCAAAATTGCTTGGGCACATCATTATGTAAGCATATGGATACTGATCTTGTAAGCCAGATAGAATCATCAGCCCAGGAGGATCACAGTGATAACAATAAAAATTGCAAGAAGAGATATGCATGGAAACCAATTAGCAGCATGAAAAGAGAATGGTGACTCTGCATTCTACATCTTCTGCCACCTTGAAAGTATTTACATATCAAAATTAGCCAAATCACAAAAGTCAGTCAAACATGTGGTCCAAAGCAAGCAGTTCTGGGTCGAATACCTTGCTGAATTTGCTGTCATAGTTTCAGCATGTCAGTGCATGCAAAAGAGAGTATAACCAACCCTGAATAACAGATGGAAAAAAAAAACACAAAATTGAGTAGTTTAGATGATAGCAACAGTCACACACAGCACCAGAGACCTTTCAACAGCAAGACGAATGGTAGTGACCAGTTATGATAACTTTCTGATTCACCATATCAACTCTCTGAGGTCAATGTCATACATTAGCCACCTCACAAGGCCAATGATAGAAGGGTAACTCAGCCCTGACAATGGCCAGCTAAAACCCTACTAAGACAAGAAGCCGACCAAGGAGATGAAGAATAAGGAGGACTAATAAAAAGTTTAGAAAAAGAAAAGTCTAACAAGAAACAAGTAAGGAAAAAGACAGAACTTTTAAGGCATTATCTTTATGAGGACATAGCTCAAGTTGAATATATCTTAATATTATTAGCAAGTACCATACTCTGCTGGGACAAGGCTTTTATGCCTTCCAGATAAAAAACGGAGATCATCTAGGGCTTTGACCAAATTCTGTCTGGGTTTGCCATATTTGGGACAAGAGAAGTACATCCACCAGCACAGTTTCACCAGGCAATGCATACACTCACAAGACATGAAGTTAGGTCACGAGTGGAGTGCAGGGCAAGGGAGGTGGGAAAAACAACCACATGGGTTTTCCTGCATTCCATGGCTGCAGCTCAGTTCTGGCATGGCCTGCAAAAGTTAGTGATGCCATTGCAGAGAGGAAGATAATGTGACTGAATGCTAGTTGATTGAGAGTGCATGAGAATGATGCTGTCATGTCCAGAATCAAACTGATAGTTCAGTGAAATTTCTTTCAAGATTACAAAAGTGCTACCAATACCAACAAAAACGACAAGCATCAATTTACAATTTCACAATAACTCCCATTGGAACTCCACTATCTTGTTTAAGGTGTGTCCAAACAAACCATGAAATGAAGGCCCGCTTGGCATCAGTGGCTTCGAGTTGAGATACAGCAGCTGCTTTGTGCCAGAGTCGAAACGACGGCCGTCTCGTGACAGGCGTGACCTCCCTCCATGAAAGCAAGCGCACTACATTTCCTCCTCTGCGTTTTAAAGCCGCCACTGGGTAACATATTCTAGAAACTGTGATGTCTTTTGGCAACTTAACTTCCCAGAAGACACCAAGTCCTTTATCGGTTTAGCGCAAACCCAAAAGAACACAAAGAAGGATCTTGGCGGTTGAAGAATGCTGTACAATGCAACATCAAAAGCACACGACTGCTGACAGGCAATGATTTTTCAGGTTAGAACAGATAAACTGAAGGTGAGATATACATGCATTTCCAACCACGGTGGTACTGAGCACACCGCAAATGGGACGTTGAAGCAGAGGTCCGAGTTGATGAAGATCCACCCAATCTTTCATCGCCAAATAGCATGACCCCCTTCTCCTTCTCACTCGAATTCAATTCTTCCCACACTACACTGCCATAGTAACAATTGGTTAAAGCGTTGAAGCCTGAAAGAGATTGACGTACTTCATTCTATCAACGACGTGCCCTGCCGGCACAAATCGTGCTCATCGAACATTAACGCTTGCCACCGCCCCATGTAGATGGAATGGAGGTTCCTTGGTTGTTTGAAAATGCAAGCCGCAGAGGTAGCAAATCCAACGCCTGATCCACCACTCCAACCAAGCAAGCTGAAACTACACTACATGTTCTACTTGCTCGTCGCCTGGACATGCATACTAGCCTTCTTGTCCCCTCTAAGATGCAAACCCTAAAATTATTCTAGAACCTCAACATTGTGCACTTCGTTGCAACATCTAGTTTAGGATCTCAAGTAGCCTAGAAAGCAACGGCAGAGAGAACTGCCTCTCCTCTCCTCTCGAGCCACGAGTTTCGGGCCGCCCAGACACCGGCGAAGCCACCTTTCCGATTGTCCCATTGTCCTTTGCTCTTCTTGTGCAAAGCTTGCGGTGGGAGTTTGGCAGAGCAAGCATAGCATTTCTTTCCAGTCAGACCTGGTGTGCTTTGATTTTGGCGACAAGTATTTCCCAGCATTGCAGGCGCTAGGGCTTGCTTTCATCTTTCCACTTTTTCTTTGTTTTTCTTGCAACTCCTTTTTTCTTCGTTCCCTGATGGACGAGGATAGCGAGTGCAACGCGATTCGTCAAGTCTTGGAGGAGAGATGTCCAGGTGCGAAATTCAGAGGTGATGACATCAAGAAGTTGGTGGATGCGGGATATGATACAGAAACTGCACTTGCAGCAGCCTCTAAGGATTCCTTGGACAGAATTCTTCCTACCCGACCTGGTGTGGTGGAC
>Ga0116231_10009453_pt1 | contig 16438 bp, 4 predicted proteins | sample S1TSphgellanicum_2_FD_89695 | JGI IMG/M metagenome (GOLD analysis project Ga0116231, IMG submission 89695) | Host-associated microbial communities from peat moss isolated from Minnesota, USA - S1T2_Fd - Sphagnum magellanicum MG | ecosystem: Host-associated > Plants > Peat moss > Unclassified...
GAGAGAGAGAGAGAGAGAGAGAGAGAGAGAGAGAGAGAGAGAGAGAGAGAGAGAGAGAGAGAGAGAGAGAGAGAGAGAGAGCTCTAGGATATGTCACTCCCCCATTTGGTCTCACTCTTCTTAGTTCTTTTGATCCCGGCTCTATTGGTTGGCAGAAGTGTAACAACACAAGCTTCCTTTGACAGTAGCAATAGTAACAACAATACTAGCAACAACAATAACACTAGCAGCAAAAGAAACCCAAGAACTCAAAGCCAAAAAAAATTTGCCACTTTCAACATTAAATGAGAGAGAGTAGTTTTTCTAGAATTAAATTGCAAAGAAGGAAAGAAAAAGTAGTGTATGTAAACGGTAGTCGTGTAATAGTCGTCGTGAGCATCTAGAAATCTAGTGTGATTATGGAGGAAACTTTCCTTAACAAAGGTATTCTAGAAAAACTAACAAGAAAAGGGAAGAGCTTGGCCTTTTATACAACTGCCATAAGCTGAAACCCTAAACAAGCCATAACCCGAAAACACCTAATAACATATAGTAACCTAAGAACGTACATTAACGTTAAAATGCATGAATGCCATGCCTGTAACCGGCCGTCATGTATGAAGCCATGCATATGGGCATGACACTTGGCTAAAATTGGCTACACCAAAATAAATTTGGCTAAAGTTGGTTAAAGTAAATTATTTTGGTTAAATTTGGTTTTTTTAGGCTATAAGGTTATCATTGTGCTGATGTGTCCATCACAACATGATAGAAGCATTTGAATGTAGACGCATCCCTGTGTCATGTTAGTATAAAGTTAGTTTAGGTCAAACCTTAGGTCAAAAACACTCTTGGGTTATTCGAGTCAAGTTTACAAATGATTGAAATTGGACCCATTTTGATTGCCTTAAACCTTGTGGTGATCGAAACACCTTTCAATCACCCTAAAAATTTGGTTACCAAAATTCCAATTGCCACAAAAGTTTGGTCACCACACATATTTGATCACCATAGGAATTTAATCATTATAAATTTTGGTCACGATAGGAATTCGATTACCACACATTTTGGTCACCACAAGTTTCAATTGCCATAGCTTTTGGTTTAAACATTTTCAGTTGTGATCTTTTAGTCACCACCTTTTTGGTTATTAGTTTTTAGTCGCCACATTTTTGGTTGCCAATTTCTTGATTGTCACATTTTTGGTCATCAACTTTTTGGTCACCATAGTTTTGGTCGTACAATGTTTTTTGGCTATTTCAAATCCATTTTTGTTCCAAAAATACTAGAATCTTTTTTTGAAAAATTTACTTTCAAAAGTAAGTTTAATAAAAAAATATATATATAATGTAATTTGGGTACAATATAAGTCCTCACAATTGAAAACAAGGGGTGTTACATTGTGGCCTTGCCATTTACATTGAAAAATATTCTTAAGGCAAAAGAAGAATTATGGAAATTCCAATATTTTACCATGCAAAAATATAATCTCTTAAAAAAATCCTCTAAAAGAAACAAATGACCTTCAAGATATCACAACTTTATATAACTAATCTCAAGTTTCAACACAAGCCAAGATAACATCTTTCAAAAATCCTTGTATAAAAATATTTTAATGTCTATCAATTATATGAAAGCAATTGTCAAAGCACATTATCAATGGTAAGTCTAATCATCTATAATTCAAAAATATAAGAGATAAATATAGGCAATTTTTGTGTAAAACTATAATTGACCATTGTATTTTATGTTTACAAAAAAGATATTATCATTATAGAACATAGATCCACAAGTTTCAACTATGTAAAGAGGATGGATTAAACATGATTCCTTCACAAAATTGGATTTTATAAAATTTGGAAGTCCAAAACAAGTCCTTTTTGAAATATCATGCAAATTACACCATATTCTATATATAGTAATTACAAACTACCTATGGATGCCTTCGATAATAGTCATCAAGTATAATCCAATTGTATGGAGGCCCCATCAATGTGTGCACGATGTGTTGAATAGTTTTTCGTGCTTCTAGACTCATACATGTCATGGATCACTTTTTGAAATGAAATCTTGGTTGAATTGTTCACAAAATATCTTACATCCTAATCTTCACCCCGCATGACGTTTACTAGCTTGACCACCGAATATGTTTCAGATCTCAAAGTTGTGGTGTGTTGTTTTGGCCATTCATCGAAGGGAATTTGCAATTCTCAATTTGTTCTAGACAAAAAATAATTTTGGGGCCACCCACCAATGCACTTTCTTTGTGTTGGTGGCATCTTGCTCCTTAAGATACCCATACAATGATGGCATCACTTCTTACAAGCGCCCAACTTCACCCCAATCGCACACACTTATGTACACAACATTTGGTTTGTCTAGCGAAAAATGAAACATAATGTTGTCCTTGGACAAGTTGTGCAAAATTTCATAATGATGTATTGCATTCATAATGTTTATGAATGCCCATGCCAACTTCACCTGATTTTGCCTAAAAGAAATAAGTCATGTTGGCCCTTCCATATCCACCCCCCTTGCCATAATAATGTTTGATTATCCATGGGAGTATTTTGTTGTAATCCAACACTTCTTGAAAAGTTCCCCCATTCCATCACAATGTGTAAGCCTCCATGGTTTTTGTGTGGATGGCAAGGAATTTGATGACATTTGGATGTTTGCATGGGGATGCCAAAACTTCCATTAATCGTTGTTTATGTGCTTTTCACTTATCATCCATCTTAGGTGTCTTCCTTGTTAATTCAATTGTGCTTGGGATGCAATTGAATATTTCAATTTGCACTTTATGCATCACACCATAACCACCCTTATTGTCTCCACCCAACAATGGGAGCACATTTGCTATGCTTGGAATCCATAACACACCATGATTTCCAATTTGGGTTAGAAGGTTTTTAGTGCCTTTTTCCATCCATGGTGCTAATCTTGCCCCTTTTTTCAAAAATTTGGCCCAACATGAAATTTTCTCCCACAATTTTATCACCTCCATGGTCCAATGTGCCTTGTCCTTTTGGAAATAAAGGATATCACACCATTGCAACAAGTTTGTGGCTACATTTGAAAATTTGTGTTCAAACCACTCTGAAAACCTTTCAAAATTCCAAAGTTTGGTGTATTGCGATAACCGTTTAGTTTCACTAAAAACTTATTTTCCATAATTACTTGTTTGTATTTATCCAAGCCAATTCCTTGCTTGCTCACAACAACACCATTAAGGTATGCCATTGTCATGTGCTCCATGAAAAATCTCATGAAATTTTCTTGTAACCATCATGTGGCGATTCGTTTAGGGTCATTGTCTTCAAGCCTTTAACACTTTCGAGATTTTGTTGATGAAGTGTTTTCCTCATTATAATTTTTTATAGCCCTTCATTTGTGCATGGTTGAAGGTGGGCTGTTCAAAGGTCTATAAAGATAATTGTTAGATGATGTGTGGGATAATGGGTTTGGGGGGTTTTTGTTATATTATCTTCTCGATGATTGTCCGTTTGACAACTTTGTTGGAATGTTGGATATCCAAAAACCCAAAGATTTTCCAATCACTATTTGTTAACAACAATTAGAGTTTTTAAAAAGTAAGGGTGTAAAATGTTCCAATTTTTTTGCAAAATGCAAAAAAGGTCACCTTTCTCCAAGGATTTGATGACCTAAACTCACCTTAGGTTCCACGCAATGGTTGAAAATTAGGGGTACCCCAAAAACTAAGGGCACCTAGAAAATTTGGCAACCAAAAAAATTTGGTTGCCATTTGATGGTGTTCCCATGCAACAAGCACACATGGCAATTAGAATGTCGTCAGATGGTGATTGAATTTTTTTGGTTGCCAATGGGCTATTGGATAGTTGGTGACCAAAGGAGACTAAAAAAGGCAAGTAATCAAATTGTAGTCACTGATTTTGTGCGTTTTAGCCAAATTTTAGTGTAACCAATGTTTAACCAATGTTTAGCCAAAGTTTTGTGTAACTAATGTTTAACCAAATTTTAGTTTAATTAAGGTTTAGCCAATGTTTAGCAATGGGTTAACCAAATTTTAATTTAGTCAATGTTTAACAATGGCTTCGCCAAATTTTAATTTGGTCAAGGTTTAATCAATGTTTAGCAAAATTTTAATTAATCAAGGTTTATTCAATGTTTAACCAAATTTAAGTTCAACCAATGTTTAACTAAGGTTTAACTAAGATTTTTTCAAATTTTAACTAAAATTTTAATTTTGCCAAGGTTTTCCCAAAAAATTCTAAATTTTAATATATATAATGTTTAACCAAGTTTTAATTTAACTAATGTTTAACTAACTTTTGGCCAAATTTTAAATTAAAAAAGTTTTGCTAATATTTAGCTTCGGTTTAAGCATAAATTCACTAAAAGAAATTATTAAATCTATGATTTCATATATGACTAATTTTGTAATCATATTTGACATTATATGACTAAAAACCTTTAGTTGTAATATATGAGTAGCAAAGGAAAAATAGTCATGAAATGTTCAACATGGCACTTTTCATCCTATAATAATTAAGGACAAGTCATAAAGGATAAACCATATATAATGTTATGATGTCATATAATGAATGACTACAATATGATTAGCAAACATTGGACCATTTGATTATTTGAATTTATACCTTGATTAAAATCATTTTTTAAGATTACTATTAAAAACATTTTTTAATATCTACGTAGGTAATAGGTCTAAGTAGGTCAAAAAAGGCAGGTAAGTAGGTAGTAACTTAACCTACTTAATGATTTAGGTTAACCTATGTAACCTACCTACCTAACAACCTTAATCTAACCTACTTACCTTAGCCCTTTAAGAATGCACATAGGTTGTAAGTATTAAAAATTGAACCCTTCACCTTCACAATGATAAACCAAGTCCTTACCAATGGATTATAGCATTAGAAGGAGTCCAATTTTGGTCAAGTCTTTAATTTCACATGTTTATTTCATATTATTACAAGACTATGAGGTAGGTAGCAAGTTATAGGATGATAGGTAGGAGGTAGGTAGGTTAAAGAAGATAATAAATAAAAAGTAGGTAGATAAGTAGGTAGGTTGATGAAATAGGTGGGTGAGTGGGTTGGCATTTAGGTGGTGAGTAAATAGGTGGGTGGGTGGGTGGGTGGGTAGGTACGTAGGTGATAGGTAGGTGGTAAATAGGTGGTTTGGTGAGTAAGTAAGTAGGTAGGTTGATAGATGGATTGTTGGGCAGGTAAATAGGTAGGTACGTAGGTGATAGGTAGGTGGTAAGTAGGTGGTTTGGTGGGTACGTATGTATGTAGGTTGATAGATGGGTGGGTGGGTAGGTAAATAAGTAGATACATAAATAGGTGGGGCTAAGGTTGTTTATGTTCATATTAAATGAATTGTAGTTATTTTTTAATCATTGTAATGACAATTGAACATCCATTTCATTTTGTCATCAGTCATGAATGCCATATAGATGAAATAAAAGTGATGAGAACTATCCCCCATCTTGCTACCACCTCATCATACTAGTCACATGCCCCACTAATATATGACTATGACTTCTTACACATTGGATTCAAAGTAATAGTTTATGATTAAAATCATATATATAGTCATTTAGGACTTGTAATCATATATTTCTTGATTGTAAAAAACATAATTTTTTTTAATGATTCCATTTGGGCCTAACCTATGTGTGACATAGGCTATTTTAATTAATAGGCTAGATTAATTAACATGTAGTAAATTATAGGTAGAAGGTTAAATTAGGTAGTAATTGGTAAACAATACTTTAAGTTAATTAGGATAATTATATATATATGTTAATTAAGTTGGTAGGTTAGGAAGATAAGCCAATAGATAATTAAGTGGGTACACATGTATTTAAGTAGATAGGTAGATAGGAGGTAAAACCTAGCTAGGTAGGTTGTTTTTTAAAAGGATTTTATTTTAATTTGAAATTGAAAAATTTATTGTGCACATTTACTTATATAGTTTGTGACATTTGAAAAAAAGAAGAAGATATGGGATAAATTTTTCTAGTTGCAAATTAGCTTGTGACTAGGTTGCAACTATAAAATTTGTCTTCCATTTCAATCTTATAGACTATTTAAATAGGTGCATTTCAAACATTGAAATCACATGAATAACATTAAAAAGAAAATGCCATTTGGGATGAACCAATAAAGGCTTGACCTTTAAAGGCTAAACATAATATGAAATTAAAACATTTACTTACCTACCTACTCCCTAAACCTAGCAATGTATTTAATAGTTCGGGACTTTTGAATGGTTAAAATTTGACCATATATTCATAAGTCCATATGAGTTGCAATTTTTGTTTTTTTTTCAAATGTTTTGTCCCAAAATCATATGTTTTTGAAAGTTTTAGATGGGACATTATTCCTTTGGACTTTATGGGTATTTTTTTTAAGACTTCCAAATCAAAAATTGACATCAATTACATTAAATACCGATTTTCACATAGATTTGGGAAGGTTTGTAGGTGATTGAACATGTATTATTCAAACATTAGAATACTAATATTTTTAAAAATAACACCCATGTTCATTTGAATCATTTTAAAGAATCTTGTACGGATTTATAAGGAGTGTATTTGGAATGAAAAGCTTTTTTTAATGTGAGTCCTATGTTGTCCTAAAGTCGGACGGGTCTCATAAATTTGGGGTGAAACATTTCTAGTGGTACCACCCAAGGATAAGTTTGCCCAATTCTATTTTATTTTGGGTTTAATTGTTAAATTGAACTTCTTTTATTGGCTCATCCATTGAATAACACAATTAATGCACTTAGTTATATATTCCACACTAGAAAAATGAAAGACAAAAAAATGGGTTAAACATTTTAATTACAAATGTGACTAACTTAATCACAACCTATTTACAATTACTTCCTACTACTTATTCTATACTAATTTAAGTTACCTAATAACTATACTAATATTATAATTAATACTATTTAGAATTAATACATTATCATTATCATTGTTATTATTTCTTTTGATATAGTTACTATGGACTATAATAAATTTAGTAGGTGTAATAAATTTTGGATACACCTATAAGATGGCCTTAATATGTTCCATATGTATGTAAAATACAATTTGAATATATTCAAAATATGCATATATACCTTTTATGTATGATAGCTATATTTTAATATGATCTAAATATAAGCTACATAAGATTTCAATACACCCATTATACATATCCACATTATATATTTGTACATCTTAGTATGCCCTTAATATTTCAAATAATATTTATAATGGAGCCTAATATACCCATAGGGTTGCAATTAATTTTGGTCACATTTGCAATTAATGGGACATGTATGACCCTTCTTGGATGAAGAACAAATAAAAAGTTTTCTTCTTTGAAAGATGAAAAAGTAATAATCACAAACTAGTTGTGGCATAATCACAAGTGTGGTCAAAGATAACAAATAGTTCCAAAAGTGATTAAAGCTAATTGCAAACAACATTTAGTTGCATATAGTTGAAAACAAAGTGATTACAAAACCTATATTTCTTCTAGTGCATGTGTTTTGTGACCATATATGTCCATGTGCATGTTGTATATGCCACATCATGTCTATTACAATTGATGCAACTTGTCCAATGCAACTTTGCATTAAACAAATATGACAAATTGTGAGTGGTCTTTTCAACTAGAAAAAATAATTGCAAGCCCAATTATAAAATTCTCTTTTTTTTCATAGTTTGCATTTCCAACAAACAAAATAATATGTATACATGAAGTTGAAAAAAATCATAATCTTGAAACTAGTTTGGGTGCGAATTGCCTAATACACATTCTTTGAATGTTTTGTGCAAATGAGGTGTTTGAAAGTTGTCTCTAAAATGTGTCAACTTGCGTTACTCTTTTCAAAGCTTTTGCTACCATGACCAAGTTGTGAAGAACTATGAAATGTGCCATAAATACCTAAAATCCCATTCCAAAACAATTAAAAATTACCACCAATACCACTTGACAAGGTGAAGGGTACATCATTCTTTTAATCATCTAGGTGGTATATTGATTCATGATTTCGAATAAAAGACATTTCGTGCATTTTCCATTTGAATTGAATAATATAAAACATACACACATTTATAAAACCCTAGTTAGATTCTAGCATATACAAGTGTTTAATGTGTATATCAATCTTAATATGTTAGTTTGTAGGGTGAACATAAGATTTCAAGAAACATCTCAAATGGGTTCAACCTTTTTCTCTTTTCCCAATCTATGTAAGGAGAAAAATATACAGGATTTATAGAATTCCCATTCCAGGTAAGAGCAAGAAGGCATGACCAACATTTATCTTGTTCACAAGGTGAAAAGTATGTGTAAACAATTTATCATTTAACTCATATTTAGCCTCGAGGTATACATGGATACTGTAGGGTAAGGAGTAATCTAAGTCAAAATATTGAGTACAAGTATGGCACAGCAGCAAGTGGAGAAAAACAATTTGCAAACAATAAAATTCTGCAAAAAATAACAAGAAGAAGCTTGAATGAAACCATTCAACACCTCTAACAATGCATTCTTATATTAGTAACTGGTAGTAGAATCTGGAGGAGTTCCAAGCGTTTAGATAAGAGTCATGTTGAAAGCAAACTTGAACAAAAATAAAATGTCAAAATGTCAAAATATTTACTGGTTAATCTCTTCAACAAATCCATCATAAACACATACAATGCAAAAAGTGGGAAGAAATGAATGCTATAGGATGATTTGGCATATACCTTCTTTTTACTCACCTCACAACAATTACCTTGGGTATAAAGGTAAACCTCAATCAGTATACATACTAGCCAGGTAAAAAGGTTACAAAAACAGTATGAAAACATTCACTAGCCAAGGAGGGTAAAAAAAGGGTGGCGGTAAAACTTGACCAGGCACATGGGATATGTATTTATTTAGTATTTAGTATTTACAGACTCAACCGTGGTGTATGTATTCAAAGTAGCAGGGTATAAAAATGATCTAGTCTTGGGGCTTGCATCGGTAACCTCTGACAAATCTTTGAAAATTGTTTTATCTAACTGACAACTTCTCATCTTCACTCTATTGTGGTGTTTTAGATGACACAGATTCAAATTAAGACATGATCATTAGGCTTCAGACACCACAATAATTCCTCATACAAGTCCTCCAAGGCTCCATATTTTCATCAGAACTGCAATCACTCATTGCTAAACAACCTGTAACTGGAGCCCAGTGTGTTTTTGGTCAATTTTTTGTGATGTAGCCAAATTGGGACCATCCACAGGAAGGTTAAGCCAATTTGGGCTACAAGCTAAATATGAAAATAAAGTTTCAAAATATTTTCAAAATATTTCATTAATATTTTTGGGTACATACTTTAACTGTGTATAGAAATCTGGCAAATTTTCTCACACGTTTGGTTGAGCTATTGAAATTGTCAGAAAGCAATTAATTTCATCACTTTAATCTTTTAATATAGCTTTTTGGCTATTTATAGCCAGCCAAAATAGGCTGCTGAAGCCTAGAATTGTCAAACAAATACACCATTTTTTTTCTTAGGAATTTTTCATCTGTAGGAAGATGTAGAAAAAGTGATGACCAGCCCTAGGATGATTTAGTGAAATCAGATATGAAATATAAATATGTAATCATCATTCCATATTTTTTTACCTACATGCTGAAAACCAAATATAGAAATCTGGCATTTTTTAATCCTTTTTTTCTCACTACAGGCGAGCCAAATCCTCCAAAATCACTTCATTTTCAAATTTTTAGTTTTTAATCTCGTTTTTTTGACAAAAATTCGCCAAAAAAAAAGTTGGAATACATGCAGAATTTTTTTTTCCCCCCCTTTTAGTGCTGCAGTAACGCTTGTCACAGTTCTTCTCAATATACTACTGTAGTATCTTGGCAACTTCCCTCAAATAATTGATTAATTTTGAAACTTTCATTTCAACAAATAAAATATTCCCAAAGATTCAATAATTTTCCTTCACAAAAGTTTTTTCTTAAAAAAGAAAAAAAATTCTGAAAGTTTCAACATTCCTGAAAATAACATAATTAGTGTTGAAACTGCCAAAGGTACTATGGTAATAAAATCCCATGCCAAGTAGAATCCCTTTAGGTCATAGCTACAATACCTAGTAGTAGTCCCTCACTTTTCCTAGGTCAAATGACAGACCATAAGTGGCAAAGGAATAAAAGGAATTGAGTGTTCTGCAGCTCTGAACTGACATAGAGCTCTGGGTTTGTAACTAAAGCATGACTACTGTACACATCCGGGCTTGAAGCTAATATCTCCATTAAAACATTTACGGTGTTCAATCATTTCTGATGGGTTTACAGCAGCCGAGTTTGGTGAGTGCAGCAGAGAGTCCAGGCACTAGGGAACACAGCAACTCTGAAGCTAATAATCTCTGGGCAGATTTAGCAGACCAGTAGTAGGATCCGGACCTATTGACTTGGGTTTTTACGCAAATTATTGGAGAGGTGTGACAATGGCAACGGATTTTTAAAAAGTTTGAAGGTTAGATCATGTAAAGTACTCAGCCATTGTGGACTTTGGATTGGAGGTGATGATCAGAGCAAGGCTTTTTAGACAGTTTATGTTTATCCCAGATCCAACAAAAGGGGGCTGAAACTCTGAGTGATTTTCTTGCCTTTTTCAAATTGACTTTGGGTAAAGCTAGAATTTCAAAGGCCCTTAAGGCCTTTTGTTTTGAACAGGTTACCGATTTACTTATGACTTTTATCCGGGTTCAAAAGATGGGCCAGTTTAAACATTGCCTAGTTAGTGCAACTCCACTGGTGCTCACTATGGCCCTGCAAAATACAATTGGATAAAGAAAAGTGGAACCATGCCAGTTTGGTTGGCTCAGCAAAACGGTTTTTGCCCTGCATTTTTGCACATGATGCTGAGGCTGGTAAAAGGCACTACAGACCCTTGTAGATAGTTACAAAGCTGTTGATTGCTAGATAGTTTGATTGGTCCAGGTGGGTTGCTATTGTAGTCTCCCACCTATTTGCAGTCCCAGTGGACTAGTTTTGAGGGCAGGGTTGGAAAAAAATTAATAACTAAACTTGGATGTGAGAAATATTTTTGCAGGCTCACATAGTGAACACAGCTGGAGATGGTCTCAGAGAGTGCAGTCCCTCCAGGTATGTTCCATAAACAAAGATCAGTTGGTGGGTTGTAAAGTAGGACAGGTAAGTCATAAACTAAAGTAGTAGGTAGGAATGGGTGGAATTGGCCCTGGTAGCCAATTGCCCAGGCCAATTCTGCCTTCTAAGAGGGCCTGAAAAACCTGCTGGATTGTTTGATACACTACTTTGCCCTTCATGGAACAGGCCCAGTACCTGTGAATTCAATGAGCCTGTTACAGTGTAGTGTGTTCCAGCGAGCAGTGTTCAGTAAGGTGGGAACCGGTCTACCAGGACCCCGGCATAAAACGATCGCCAGGTTTTGATGACAGGTGCCTACCAGGTGCCTACATTAGTATTTTTTTTAAGTCAAGGCCATCTTGCCCCAAGTCGAAAATATGTGCACATGAGTAAAAACAGTGTAATTGTTAGTAAAAATATTTTTCATCTAATAATAACTATTGTTGGTAGCAATGATAATTTTTGTTTTATTTTGTAGTGTGTTGAAATCACATTGTATCAATGCATCATGCATTATGTTATGTTATCATCATGAATCCCATGATACATATATATTTTATAAATACGGGAGATAATTTTTTCAAAATCATATGCACAAGAGGTTGCCACTAGTATGTTGTAGGGTAGCTACTAATGTATCAAAAAATTCAATACACTACTCATCGATGAGTGGTATATTGGTATTTTTGAAATTGACACCTAGCATACATTTCTCACCACTTTTCAATTGTAAGGCTCAAATTGTTAGATACCACGTGTTTTTTTTATACATTAAGGATTAGTTGATACATTAAGAATTTTTTCAATTAAAAGCTACCATGCATGTCTAGGCATAGCAAGGGTGAGAAAGTTTTTTCAAAATACATGGATAAGGGGCTACCATGTTACTATGTCTATGGTTATTGTAAGATAGTTGTTAATGTATCAAAAAATAATAATACACTATTCAAATGTTGTGTGGCCAATGCATTCCATCTATGACTATTTTTTCACACATGACAAATTAATGGTTACATATAAAAAATCGACACCTAATTTACATTTCTTGTCACTTTTCAATTATAGCCAAGTGCCATTTGTCATGTGTTTTTTTTAATACATTAAGGATTTGTTGATACATTGAAAAAAATTCAATTGAAAGTTTTCATACATGCTTAAACATAGCAAAGGTGGAATTTTATTTTTCAAAATCCATGGACAAAAGGTTGCCATGTTTTTATGTCTATGGTTATTATAAGACAATTGTTAATGTATCATAAAATAACAATACACTATTCACACATTTGTGAACACTACATTCCATATATCACCATTGTTTTCCACACATAACAAATGGGTGGCTGCATATCAAAAATTGACATATAGTCTATGTTCCCCACCAATTTTCAACCATAACCAATATTGTTATTTGTTAAGTGTTTTTCAATACATTAAATATTTTTTCACACATTAATAATTTTTTGATACATTGAGGATTTTTTCAATTGACAATTGTTATGCACATGTCTAAACATAGCAAGGGTGAAAATCTTTTTAAAAAATACATGGACAAAAAGTTGTTATGTTTTCGAGTCTATGGCTATTATAGGGTAATCATTAAAATATCATAAAATACAAATAAAATATTCACCTTGTGTGAGCAATACTATCCATGTATCACCATTTTTCTGCACAAGACAAATATATGGCAATTAGCATTTAGTTTAAAAATCCCACCATTTGTTTATTATAGCCACTTGTTACTTGCCGTGTGTTTTTGCTACATTAAAAATTTGTTGATACACTAAAGATTTCTTAATACCTTAAAAAAAATTTGAGAGTTGACATGCACATGTGTTTAAACATAATAAAACAAATGTTTTTTCAAAATACATGGGCAAATGGTTCTCATGTTTCAAAGTTTACATGTAGGGTACAATGTTTTTTTATTTAATGAAAAAACAATAATATGTTAATGGCACATGATGTGAACAATACATTTGATGATTCAGTGTATTATCATTATTCCACACTTGATAAATAGTGATTAAATATGAAAACTTGACAGGTAGTCTATGTTTCCCATCACTTTTTTATTATAACTAATTGCTATTTGTCACTTGCATTTTTTTAATTTGAAATTGTTGAACAAAACATCAATTTGATATGTAATCATTGTATCATTCAAAAAAATTCATTAGAATGGATTCTTGTTTCAAAAATCAATCCTAATCACCATTTTTTTTTAAAAAACCTCCTTTTAGGCAAAAAATCCAAAATATTCCATGCACAATCATTTCAATTTCCCACAATTAAATGTGTGAATGATTAATTAAACAATGGGTATTGCCCAAAGATCCTTTGATACATTCATGCACTGATGTATTAATGCATTAATACATAAATGCATCAATACACCGATATATTGATGTATACATCCAAAACATAAGTATTTTATCATGATACTTTTAATATATGACATTTTGAAATGTATGATGTAGAGAATTGCATATGAAAATACCACAAGTCCATGATTTACTTAAATGATTTGCTAATTTAAGAAATGTATTATACAATAAATATGCCATTATACATTATAATTTTGAACTAGTTAGTTCTAGGAGTTGTGCCTCAGTGTATCACTTTGACTATTAGAAATTTCATTAATGATTTCAGAAAAAAATTCAATATAATAATGGATGGAAAATAGAATCCCACATGTACATTAATACATGTCATTATTAGATAGGAAAGGCGAGTTAAACAATAATTGCCAAACTCAATTAACAATATTCAAGTTCACACAAACCAAAGTTTAATTTGTAAGCAACTCAAGTGTATTGGGAAGGATAGTTACATACATTCTGAATTGGGCACATTCACCACTAAATCGCCCCTTACAAATAGTCACAATTTTGTTTATCCTTCATTTCATGTTCCTTAATGAGCTTTTGATTTTTTATTTTTTTGATAATCTAAGGATCAAATGTGCCATTCTAACATTCATTCAAGATCTACACCTAGAAATTCAATACAAGAGTAAGTTTGTAAAGTTGAAATGTTGCACTTATGATGATACACTATAATTTGATGTGCAACATATTACATTATTTAAATTGATACATTAAAATACTAAAAAATAATAATTGAATATCATATTTTAAATCCATCAAATGTATTACATAATGTATTGTTCATATGTTTTATTTCAAATACTAATACAATACAACACCAATACATTGACATTTTAACATTGACAACCAAAATTGAACTTTTCAATGTATGTGGAAACCATAAGGAATTTTGGAAAAGAATTCACAAATTAGATAATTTGAAAGAAAAAATGGTTCATAGATTTAGTATCAAATGTTGTGAATAATGAATGGTTAATTTTGGAGTTGTACTAAATGATCAAATGTCTTTTGAATGTACCAAAACTATAATTTTTGTATTATATTGTTATGTTCTCATTTGATCTAAACCCACAAAATTTCATAACCATAACCACAGAATGCTCTTGCAATATATATATATATATATGTTTACTTCTTAGCTCAAAAGAAGGAAACGTGTGGTTAGTGGCATAAAACCACATAAAAGCAGTTAGTGAGCAAACAAAAATCAAAAGCCATGAAAACATGACGTGGTTTATGAATGTTTACTCAAGTGTCAAAGTTATTTTCATTATTTTTCTTGAATTGTTTTGTTTCATTTGATTTCTTTACATTTTTACATTCTAAGGTATAACATTACTAACTTCACCATTACTAAGGAACATTTTTTGAATTTTGAAACTAAATAAAAGGTTTAAAATTTAAAGGAAATATGTGCAAGCAATTGCACATTAGACCTAGTATAACAAAATATGTTTTATAAGCTTTGCAAGTGTACCAAAAGGTTTAAAAGTAGAATGAATTTAAAATAAGTTCACACAATGAAAATAATGAAAATGTATGTCACACATTGAACATACAAAGCTTTTCCACATCAATATAATGGATGCCTAATGTATCAATTTTCTAATACATAGATCTAGTTACATTGATACAATAAAAACCTAAAACAAGAAAAATGTTAATATAAGGAAATAACAAACTTTCAAAATTGTCAATGCATTTGTGAACATGTAGCAAATAACCAAGTTCACAAGTTGTAAATAATGTATAGGTGGGGAACAAAGAAAATCTTCCAATAAATTTATTATTTCAGAATTTTCTTTGTTTTGAATAGCAAAAAAATACTTTGATTTGATTGTTATAAGAAATCACACAACTTGTTGCTACCTTTTACTTAACCATTAGTTCCAATAACATGAATTGATTCAAGTTGTGAAAAATGTAATATTGATCAATAAGTTTAGATTTCCTATCAATAAACATGCAAATGCACTTAAAACAAACATAACAAAATTGAACTTTACTTGTGATATTGTATCAAAGCCCTTTTTTTACCTTTTTCTATCATGGGTGTAAACTTGAACTCAAATTGGTTGCCATGTGCACAATATGGACTTGAACTTGGGTTGGCTACTATGTGCACAATGTGAATTGAATTTGGGCAATTGGTTGCAATGTGCATAGAACATAGATTATCCAAATGCCTATTCACAATGGAAATTTCACAATGACAAACAAATGTTTTTTATGTTGTTCAATTCACCAACTTCCAAGGAGGAAAAAATGCAATATTTTAAATTCAAGTTGCACTTAAAAAAATCTAGTTACTTATTTAGTTAATAACTTTGAAATGATGGATGATTTCACATACTTAACAATGAAATTGTTTTAAGAAAAATAGCAATGAATATGAAAATATTTTACTAACAACATCACAATCATCTTCACATATTTATCATTGCTTGATTTTCAATAATAACTTGAGTATTGGAATTGCTCCTCCTCAAAATTGATGTAGAGAAAAAGAATGGCATAAAGAGAGAAGGAGGGAGAGGGAAAGAGAAATGGTGTTTCAAAAGTTATTTTCTTGATCCTCTTCTCGACAAAATGCCAACTCCTTTATTTTTTTCTTGTTCCTTGACTTTCCAATAGATAAGTTACCTAAACACCCACCAACATATAATGCAATAGTTCACAATAAAACACTTAATTTGCAAACAAAATGCTTCAACCAAATCCTAAAAATTGCAACAACATAATCAATTTGCAAAGAAAGTGAAAAAAAAAAAAAAAAAAAAAAACCAAAAAATTAAAACCCAAACCCCCTTAAAAACCAAAAAAAAACCAACATAAATGAAACAGGGGCCACTTATAAACAAAAATATAAAAAAAATTATTAAAAAAAAAAAAAAAAAAAAAAAA
>Ga0116231_10009456_pt1 | contig 16435 bp, 15 predicted proteins | sample S1TSphgellanicum_2_FD_89695 | JGI IMG/M metagenome (GOLD analysis project Ga0116231, IMG submission 89695) | Host-associated microbial communities from peat moss isolated from Minnesota, USA - S1T2_Fd - Sphagnum magellanicum MG | ecosystem: Host-associated > Plants > Peat moss > Unclassified...
AATGCTTCTTCTTCCCCTTTTCCCCCCACCGCCTTTCCGCCCCCCCCCCCCCCCCCCCCCCCCCCCCCATCCTTCCTATCCACCTACCCATTTACATACCTACCCACCTACATATCTTCATATTTACCCACCCACTTGCTCACCCTCTTATCTACTTAACATTTACATAACATCAATATAGAAAATATCACACAAAATGCAAGTATTGCAAAAATTTGTTGACACTTTACTCTTTTTTTTAATTCAGGCACCAAATGAAGATAAAGTTTTTGCCTCTCATGTGCATATTGCATTTTGTGAGGTATCTTCAATTCATGCAAAACTTTATTTCACATTATCTCACAAAATGCAATATGCACATGTGGTTTATTTTTATTTTTATTTTCCCTTAATAGCTAGTTTAAGCTTAACCTACCATTTTTGTCTTGCATTTCCTCAATGCCAACATCCCTAAAAACTACAAAACTTTATATAAACTACATAAGAACAAGTGCCAAGCCTTCATTGTTTTCCATGGGTGTATTTTTTGCTTAATTGTGTTGTCTTTTGTGAAGTGGCATGTTCTATCAATTCCTTTCCACAATTCATAAGAAAAAAATCAGGAAATATCTTTAAAAGGAAAAAAAATCCAAAGCATGATAATTTTTTTTAAAAGGTACCTTTCTTCATCATCATCTTCTTCTTCATTTTTATCTTGTTTTGTTTTTGGTCTTTCTTCTTCTTCTCACAAACACAAAAAAGAAAAAAAAATCAACTAAAGGGAAAGGTGTATCTTTCTTCTTGTTTTAAATTGTTTATTTTGTTGTTTCTTGACAAAAATCAAATTCCTTTTGTTGCTTCTTCTATAAACCAATAAAAACATTTAAATTGTTTATTCTTTTGATGCAAACCAAAAAAAGGGGGGGGGAAAACAAGCAAAAAAAACAAAAAGAATCAACAGAAGGGAAGGGGGTAGATTTCTTCTTATATGTTATTTCTTTTATTCCTACAAATTTTTAAAACAATCAAAAAAGAAAAGAAAACCATGAAAAACCAAAATCAAAAGAAGAAAAAGTTTATTTGATCAACACTTATAACAAAACACACACAAAAGAAGCTTGTTGTGTGTAACAAAACACAAATGAAGGAGGGAAAAACTTAGTTGGTCGGCATATGCAACAAACACACAACAAAGAAGTTTGTCGTATGTAACAAAACACACAAAAAAATATGAAGATGAAGAAGCTTACCTAGTATATGATGATAGTCGTTGATGAAGGAGGATAAGAAGGAGGAGAAGTAGAAAAGGAGGATGAGGAAAAGATGAAAAGATGGGATGGTGGAAGATAATAAGAAGAAAAGAAAAGAAGAAAAGGAGGAGGAAAAAGAAGAAAGAGGAGGAGGGGTTTAAAAAATTGAATGGTGGAATGAAAAGAATCAAATGAGGGACAAAAACAAAAAAACAAGTTGAATGGGGTTTCATCCCACAAATGAACCCTAAAACAAGCCAAATAAACTAGTGTATTGGTGGGTGCTAGGTCACACCAACTTACACAATGGTATGTAAAACTAAAACTAGTTGGTATCATGATATGAAAAACTAGAAGAAAACTTGGGTTACCTATCTGCTTCTAACGCTAATACCATTGCACCTAAACACACCCAAAGCTTTCCTTTGTGAGAGACTCCTATTCATATTTAATTTGTGAAATTTTTGTGTGCATCTAGGAATGTATATGTCAAGTTTAAGAAAAATTTACAAGTTAGGTCTTAAGACTTAGGGCTTTGGGTCATTCATGACTAGCGATAGAAGAGATGTACGAAGATTTGGAGATTATTACCATATATTTTCTAATGAAACAATAAACATAACTTCTAGGTTTTTGATGTTCTTCATAACTTCATGTTTTAGTCACAAAATCACACCTTGGTTTGCATTAGATGATTTTCTTAATTGAAATTTTCATTTTAAATAAAATCTTGATGGGAATATTCAATATCAAGATGCATATTTCATACCAACTAGTGTAAAGTTATTGTCTATTCTTGTTCATTCCCAAAATCCCCACAAAATATGTGGATTATGATGTCGACCAACCTAATATGTCTATTTGAACAACATTCGAATGTTCATGTTCATACCTAATGTCCAAATTGAAAAAAAATTAATACCAATACCATCTAATATGTACAATGGACATACCCACCCAACACTAATCCAAACTCAATTTTCATGTTATTTGAAGCTTGAACTTCATCTAAATTAGGGTTTACATATAATTCTATTACTACCAATGGAGTTATTCTTATTTATTTTCCCTTTTATCAACATCTTTAAAATCCAAAACACAAACAACCAATGAAAATAATACACAAGTTTGAACTAATGATGTTTAGTTGTTGATTCCAAAAAAATCTTCAATCTCGATTCTAATTCTTTTTTTTGTTTTTGGTGGAACCTTTGGTCCAATCTTGATATTAATTCTTTGGATTTGTAAACTTCCAATTCTAATAATTTTCACACACAATTTAAAATCGGTATGGTTTAAAACTAGGTTCAATTCCATCCCCATTACACACAATTAAACAAAGTTTCTTTTGTGTAGTATTTTTTTGTTCAACTAATGTACATAGTTCAAGATAAAAATTGTGTGGACTTTATTATGTACAACCAATCAAATGCAATAACTTGCTTAAAATGTAAATTCAAGTTTTTATAAAGTTGTATTATGTACTTAAAGAACCTAAACATGTTTTAAATGAAGTAGTAACCCTAGTTCAAATTCAATTTTGAAAAGAAGCTTATTGCATAGTTAAGTTCCAATGGCAATTTCAAAAAAATTTGAAACCTCTAATCCAAAAGCCTTAAAACTTGACCTATAACCTAAATTTCAACATACCTAAATCCCATAACCTACCAACACTAGTTTGGACATGCTTGATAATGATGTTTGTTATGTAATAAATTTCTAAAGAGGTGTTTGATACTTCATTCATGGATCTAACTTTCATTAACAATGTGATCCCTTGAAATAAATAATGTATTTCTCATTATTCACTACATGCATTTTAGTCCATTGTCTTTCACAAATTTTAGTTTTTTCATACTTTTTTTTAAAAAAACATTTTCATTTCATCATTGAATCTATGGATGAAACATTTTTTAAATCATACCTCCCCCACCTTTCATAATTCATAATCTTCTCATATTTTCACTTTGGTGCACCATATCTTCCAACTTTGATTTCATTTATCAATTCACAAATTAAGTGTTTTTTTCCATCTTCCTTGACTCACATGCATTTGCAATTTAACATTATTAAATTCCATCTCAATTCATCCATTTCTTTTCTTAGATTTAATTTTTTCAAATTTTCCATATTTCCCAACTCATATAACATCCAATCTTTTTCCCAATTTTCAATTTCCTTAATTCATGTTTCCTTTGATGTTTCACTAACTCAATTTCATCCAATTTCCAACTTTTTCAATATTCACCAACATGTCATCCAATGGACCTATCATTTTATGAAGATAACACATAAGTAATTTACCATAACATTTAAAAATATCTTAACATAATATTGACCATTGAAAAAATCAAAATTGTAAAAAGTTGATTGATAGGGAAGATGGATAAGAGTTAAAATGTTTTCCATAGTATTCAAATTGCCATTTCTTTCACCCAAATAATATATCATCAATAATATGTTGTTTGTTAAATTATCCAATTTCAAGCATAATCAACAAAGTGTGTTGATAAACTTCAGTACATTTTTGAAAAATTGGAAAAGAAAAGTTTTTGTTCAAAAGGTGGCCTTGTGACAACATTGACTTGTATGCCACATTGAATTTGTTGCACCTATTTATCATCTCCCAAACTAATTGCCAATCTCCATTTCACTCATACAAACAAAACAATTTATCTTATAATGGTTATGTTCCTTATCACAAGTTTGAAGCAATGTTGGTAGGTTCAAAGTATTGAAAAGTATTTCCAACTAGGTCAAAGTCAAGATCTACAGTACTTTGAGTAGAGGTTCACAATTTTTTAAAAACTAAAACTAGGTTAGACTATGGAACCAACCTATTGTTGAAACTAAAACCACAACCTAGACTGGGCTACTTTCCTTTTTCAAAGAAACCCAAGTTTTGTGGTTATTTATGTATAATTTTTTTTTAATGCCAAAGTATGGCCTTACTTTCTATGCAAGTTTTTATTTATAATTGGCTGCACATGATTAATAACATGAAATTTTTCATCTTGGGTGTTAAGGGTATAATACCTAGTTAGTTAAGGAGTACGTGGTAGTTAGTTGTTTTCCTCCCTTTTTCCTCTTTTCAAGATTTAATATAAATTGAACATGGGGTTTTGGGGATTAATATTTGATATTTTGTAATTTTGATGAATTTTTGGATTTTGGAACATGTTTTTGTGTGCTTGTAGAAATATGCTATGATTTTTTTATGATTTATGCATGAAATGGAAGTAGTTATGATAGAACTATGTAAGTATAAGAAAATATAGGTTATGTTGAATTAGAATGTTTGAAGACAAATGTACATGATTAGAATCATGCACTTACCATTGGGTTCTACGAACAAAACTAATAGTGCACATTTTAAAAATTATAATTGTGTTTAATGACAATAAAATTTGCCCAATCTTAAACTATATTAAATTCCACATATTTTGGAAAATCTCCACCACTAAAGGTTCTACAAAATCAAAAAAAAAATTTCACAACCACACCCAAAACCAATGGTTCCTTTCAAAATCAAGAATTGAACAACATTGGTTTGAACCCACAACAATAATCAAATTATCAAATGTTCAATGAAGTTCCCAAAAAATGAACTCATAATAACACATGGCAAACATTTTTCAAAATGTGGGACAAATGAAAACAAAATCATTCCATGGTCCCTCTATTTCAAATGTAAACATTAAAGTAATATATTTGACAAATGCATTCTCACTAATTATGTTGCATAGTTTTGTTTTTATAGTCAATTCCAATTTCATGAACTTTGGTACCAATTTTGATTCTTAAAACTCAAAGGTGAAAACATGGTCAAAGGAACCAGGGACATCGAGATAAAAGTCCTTTTCTAAGTAGGGTTGTCAAAACCGACGTGATGCACCCATTTTGCGTCAAGTGTCATGTCGGCATCCATCACATCCATCAAAACGGACATAAGAAAATCCTTGGTCATATTCAAGTTGCCCTTGTTATAGTTAAGGACCAAAAATGGATTTCAGTTGCTAATCATGTCATGATTAAAAAATTTCGATCGCTAATCCTAAAATGATGGAAATTTTTCAGTCGCCACAACCTTGGTCACCAAATTTTTTTTATCACCATCTTTTAGTGTGTCATTGTGGCCTTGCCATTTACATTGAAGAATATCTTAAAAAGGAAAAAAAAAAATGGAAATTCCAATATTTCGCATGCAAAAATGTAATCTTCAAAAAAGAAATCTCTAAAAGAAACCAAACTCTTTCAAGATATCACAACTTTATCACTAATCCCAAGTTTCAACACAAGCCAAAATATCTTTTAAAAATGCTCGCATAAAAATAGACCTATTACATGGGGCCAAAATCCGTTAAGCTACTATATTTTATAATGAATCTAAACACAATATCCTCACCTTGGTAGGCAATGCCAAAAAAAACTGAAAACCAAAACAAAAGTATACAAAGTGAATGCCTTGTAAAGTTTACATTAAGAACTATTGCTTTAAATGAAATTTTATTGATTTTTTCTCATTATTAATGTCTATCAATTATGAGAACATTTATTGAAGCAAATTATCGATGATAAGTCCAATCATCCATAATTCAAAAACTTAAAAAATAGATGGGTAATACTTGTGTAAAATTGTATATGATCATTGTATCTTATGTTTACAAAAAATTCATCATCAATATAGAGCATAGATTAAGACACAAATTTCAAATGTGTAAGGAGGTTGGATTCACAAATTTCAAATTTGATTATAGATGACAACATGATTCACTTACAAAATTGGGTTTTTAAAAAATCCACAAATCCAAAACATGTCATTTTTGAAAGATCATGCAAATTGCACCATATTCCATATCTAGTAACTATAAACTGTCCATGGCTACTTTCAATAACACTCTTTAGATGCAGTCCAATTGTATGGAGGCCCCATCAATGTGTGCACAACGTGTTGAATAGTTTTTCTTGCCTTTAGATTTGGGTTGTACATGTCATGGATCAATTTCCCAAATGACATTTTGGTTGAATTATCCACAAAATATTTTGCATCCCAATATCACCCATATGACATTTGCCAGTCTACACACTAAATATGTTTTAGACCTCAAACTTGTGGCGTGTTGTTTAGCCAATTGTTGAGGGGAATTTGTAGTTCCTAACTCGTTATAAACAAAAAAACAATTTTGGGGTAACCCACCAATGCAGTTTTTTTGCATTAGTGGCATCTTGTTCCTTTGTAGAGCCATACAATGATGGTGTCACCTCTTGCAAGTGCCTAGTTTCACCCCAATTGCACACACCTATGTACACAACATTTGGTTTGTTTGTTAGAAAATGCAACATAATGTTGTCCTTGGACAAATCGTGAAAAATTCCATGATGATATACTACATTCATAATGTTTATGAATGCCCATGCCAACTTCACATGATTTTGTTTAAAGGTGATAATCGTGTTCGCCCTTCCATATCCGGCCTACCTTGCCACAATAAGGTACAATTATCAATAATGGGGGAATACTTTGTGTTGTAATCCAACATTTCTCAAAGAGTTCCCCCATTCCACCACAATGTGTATGCTTCCATGGTCTATCTATGGATGGAAGGAATTTGATGACACCTAGATGTTCACACGAGCATGTCGATGCTTCCATTAATCATTACTTACGTGTTATTCACTTGTCATCTATCTTTAGTGTCTTCCCTACCAACTCAATCATGTTTGCGATGTGATTGAATCTTTTGATTTGCACCTTGCACACCACACCATCACCACCCTAATTGTCTCCACCTGACAATAAAAACACATTTGTTGTGCTTGGAATCCATAACACACCACAACTTCCAATTTGGGCTAAAAGGTTTCGAGCGTTTTTTTCCATCCATGGTGTAAGTTTCGCCTTTATCTTCAACCAATTCTTCAATAATTTGGCCCACCATGAAATTTTCTCCCACAAGCCTGCCACCTTTGTGGTCCAAAACACCTTCTTTTTTTGTGGACAAATGACATCAAACCATTGCAACACATTTGTGGCTAAATCCAAAAATTTGCATTCAAACCATTCCAAAAACCCCTTAGAAATCCAAAGCTTGGTGTATTGCAAAGATCCATTTAATTCAACCAAAAACTTATGTTCCATGACTTGCATACACTTCTCTAGGCCAATTCCTTGCTTGCTGACAAAAGTACCATTGAAATATGCCACTGTGTGTTCCATAAAAAATGTCATGATAATTTATTAGAATTGTTGTGTGGCAATTTGTTTAGGATCATTGTTTTCAAGCTTTTGACACTTTCGGGTTTGCATCAATGAAGTGTTCTCCTTGCCAAACATTTTTACAACCCTTCGTTTGTGCATGTTTGGGATGTTCAAAGGTCTAGGGGGTAAGTCTTAGATGATGTGTGGGATAACTTGTTTTGAGGGTTTTGGTCATATTGACCACTTGATGGTTGTCAGCTAGACAATGGTCCGCCCGATGGTTGTTTGCCTAATTTCCATTCAATAACATCCTTCAAATTTTGGGTGACAAAAAACTAAAATTTTTTCCAAACATTAATTGTTAAAAAAACTAGACTCTTGAAAAGTCAAAATTCAATGTGGTCCAAAATACTTGCAAAATGTGAAAAAAATAGCCCTTCACCAAGGACTTGATCACCTTAATTCACCCAAGGTTCCATGCAATGGTTGTAAGGGGACAACCAAATACACAAAACCCAAATGAGAACATTTCAGCCACCATGCAACTATGACAACCGTAAACCTTTCGGTCACCACATGCAAATGGTAATAAAAAAAAATTCACTTACATTAATTGGGGGGTCCATTTCCATGGAACTCATTGATTACATGAATGTGTTTTGGCTTGGGGCTGTTGGAGCATGTACAACTTAGGGGGGTGCATCGGACACTTGAACATTGTCATTTAATAATGACATGTTCGAATTTGCATTGCCATTATTAGACCCTTGAACTTGCCAAATCATCGAATCGAACAACAATTCTGAAAATGGAATCTCATCATCATGAAGGAATTCAAAAGGGTCATGCTCAACTTCATCTTCATCCGATTCATTTGACGTTATGGGGTTTTCATTCGATGAGTCACTCTCAACTACATTTTCATCAACATCAAACAACATATTTTTTCGTACCATGTTGTGGTGTTGGCGCCAAGTTGTTATTGCAAAAGCTTGTTGTTAGTGTATATGTACATTAGGTCCTTCGTTCAACTCAATGTTAATTGATTTTGCACTTTGTTATGGACAAATGAATATGAATTCCCTATTCGCACAATGATGTAGAACACACTTGTGCCAAAATGTGACGAGCGATGGGTGCAAGTGTGCATCCATCAATTCCAATCAAATCCCTCCATTTATGTGGGAGCAAGTCTAGGTCCTTCACTAAGGGGGTGTAAAAAAATGGACCTTGACTTTCCACAAAATTTGTAAATTTTCTTAAATCTAGGGCATAGGCAATTGTTATATGAACTATTTTCCGCAAAATTTTGTTGAAGATCTCTTTCGCATTTGCATCATCATGTAGGCGAACTTCACCTAATAGGTATGGATTGAAAAAGGCCTTTACATAATGTAGGTTGGTTGTCAACATCTTCCAATTTTGGTAAAATTGATCTTCAATCACATCCTACAAGGTTTGATGGTAATTCAAATGGAGGATTTTGTAAAGATAAAACATGTCACTCCAATGTTTTCATGATAAACCATGTCCTTTCCATGCAAGGTTGTTTGCCATGAAATACCTTCAATCACTAAGACCAGTTCGACCATGTGTACAAAGTTAGCATAATTATCCCAAAAATTTTCCCTCTTTATGTCGGCTTGAATAACTTTCACCTTGGTGAGCAACTTTTAACAATGACTACCACGTGATGAGTTGACAAAAGTTATCAAAATCAGCAATAATTTTATTCAATGGCAAGTTTAAGCTTGAACAACCTTTCAACCATTAAAAAATTGATTGCAAATTGTGTTTCAATGGGGTTTAGTAACATTAGGTTAGTCTCGTAATGATGAAAAATTATTAATGGCACATGGTGTTGTTATATGAAAAAAACAACAACTTTCACCTTTTTCAATTTGTTTCGCCCATGTTGTTTTTCCCCAATCTTCCAATAGCAAGTCCAAACAATGAGCAACACAACCTTGAAAATAAAGATTTGGAAAATGATGGATTAAAAAGTCAATTGCATTTCAAACATGTTCAGAGCATTGTTTATAAAAAATTGTACAATGTTATTAACTCCAATAGTTTTGATGTATCCACCCAATGCATTACATATGTAATGGGCATCCTTCCGTTCCCCAGTTGTGTCAAATGGAACCTATGAATACATCGCCATTTGGACAAGCAAACATTACCTTCAACAATGGATGTCAAACAACATTGTCCCAACCATAAGAATAAATGGTTGCTCCATATTTTTGAATTGCATTTTGTGTCTTCTTGTTTACCAAATTTGTGTGCAATCTATGGTATGATGGGGGTTTGTAATAGGTTTGAAATTCAAAGGTTGCTTTCACAACTTTTATGAACGTCAGGTGTCGCACAACATTGAAGGGGATGTTTGCCTCACAAAAAAAAATTGTCCACTTCTTGTCCAAATCTTGTTTTTTGGCTAAATTCAATCCTTCAAGTAATGAAACCTGTCGAAAGGTTCAAGTGTTGTTATTTGTGGATCTGTTAAAACCTTCAGTGCTATTTGTAAGGGGTGAAAGTTTGAACCCCTTTCATTTGAGACGTCAAAGTAGATTTTCCTTCAACTAAAGGATTCAACATTTCCATGGCCACATCTTCTGTTCACCCATCTAGGATCTGGGTTGATATTTCCATGTCATTTAGTGGTGGAGGGACAAGTCCACCACATTAAGCAAATAATGTCTTCACCTATGGATGTGCCTTTGAACACATTCCAACTCTGTACACAAGAACAATAGGCTTCATTAATATAATTAATGCATTAAACAATAAAATTGGACTCCACCTTTAAGGTTACAATTGAAATTTAACACCAATTGCAAATGCAATATGACGATTTAAAATTCAAACACCCATAAAAGTTTCACCCCTCCCTCCCAAATTATGTGGCAATGGTTGGTGTTAAACAACATAAGATGCACACACCTCAAAGGAGAAAGTGAGAATTGACATGAAAAATCTACATTTTATTACAAGGTAGATCAAATTTTATTGCCAAATCAAATTCCATCACCAAATCAATGGTGGAGATTAATCCGCAGTCAATCAAACGACCTAGATCCATAAACGTGCGATGACTAAAAAAAATTCAATTGCCACTCAAATGGCGATGAAATGCTTTCAATTGCCACAAGTGATTGAAAGCATTTCATTACGACAAGCTTGGCAACTAAAATTTTTTGATCACCGTAAATTTGGCAACCAAAATTTCTTGATCATCACAAGTTTGGCGACCAAAATTTTTCCATTGCCATAGGCTTTACGACAACCGAAACAAACCCATACGCCTATTACCCTAAGCAACTCAAAATTCCTTTTGACCTAGGTTGACCTTATATTGACATGATGTAGGGGTACATTTGCACCCATATATGTCCGTTGTGTCATGATAGATGCACGGACGTTGTGACAACCATGTTTCCAAGGACTGCACGTGACACGTGTCATTTTCATGTTGGATTATAACTTTAAAATTTATATTTTGGGTACCCCATTTAACATTACATGTTTTATATAAATACATTTTGACTAAAAATTAATTTTATATTATGTATATTATGCATTTATGCCTTCTATCACATAAACGTGAACAACTTTTAAAGGTACATTTTCAAAATCAATAATTTTCATGTTCAAAAACACTTTTGAGCTAAATGTGCTCAAATGTGTTAAGAACAATTTTCATGAATTCAAATCTTTTTGCCCTTGTAATATTAATGTTAAAATCTTCTCCAATTTTCAAAAGGAATGGTGCACATTTCGCATGAAAAAGGACATTTGAAAAAAAAAAAACTATCTACTCTCGAGGTTTAAGTGCTTTTGAACATGCAAAAACATTTTTGGTATGTGTCAAGTTTTGAGCATATAGTCTTTGTAATTAATGAAAAATATTTCCAAAAAATTGTGACAATCCAAACTATTATGTTTCACTTGTGATCTTTCAAACATATAAAAATGTAGTTTTGAGGAATGTCCATTCATTTGGGTGGCCCCTTTGACTATGTTTTTACCTTCAAATAAATTTTTTTGGGAGTTCAAGATTTGTCTTAAAAACTAATCTAATGATTTTTTCAGGACAAAAAAATTGCCACAAAACTCAATTCATTGATTAGTATGGCCCATTTGGTGAATACCAATTCTTAGGTGTAGGTAGTAGATAATACGTTTTAGGTTTGATCCATGGTTGCAATGTTATGAATAATCAACATTAAAAACCTCTCCTATTAACTTGGTTTTTTGAATCTTGTCCGCCTTACAAGTAACAAACATATAATGAATCATGTTTAATGGCGTTCAAGGACAAATCACCTTTCAATAACCAATTTTATAAAAAAATAGTGTTACATTTTGATTTTGTTTTTAATACTATAGTACAAGTGTAATTTCAACTCACGTTTATTGTCTTTTTTCTGAACTTTTAAACATAATTCAAACTAGGTAATCCTAAATGAAAATGATTTATTTTGTTATGTATGGTTATATTTTAGGTAATTTTTCCATGATCCTCTATGTTACATGTTCCATTGTTCCATCTCCCTTTATTCACATAATCCCAATATTACAATCAAATGTTTAATTTATTTGAAAGACATAAGACATATGGATGCATTACATGGGAAAAAACATTAAACATATGCACTACACACATGAACCCCATTAGAAGACATAAAACAATACCAAACATATGCCTCATAAGAAAACAAAAAACACAAATGACACTATAAGATGCATTACATAAAATCAAAAGCTAAAAGACACACATACAAATGCCATTTGATAAATGGACTACATAGATAAGTCTCATTAAAGGATAGAAGATAGAAAACAAAAAAATGACATTGTTTGTCCCCATTATAACAACCTACCAAATTCTTCAAATTAAAAGAAAATGAAGCCACCTCATGGTTTAGAAACATGGAAGAGGTTTCTATGCAAAAACCCTAACAAAACTCACTTCATCATCTTTAGCTATCAACTATTCATTTGATTTTCACTTATGTATTTAAAGGACATGTGGTTGATTGTCATGCATTAGAAATTTGCAAACTTCAAACACTTGCACATTCCAAACAAAGCACAACACAAGTCATAAATATTATACAACCCTATAAAATGTATCATGGACATCTAAAACTTCTTTAAGATTGATAATTCAACTTCATTCACAAATTTAACATATAATTCCTTTATCAATGGGATTCTACCTTACATTCAAATGTTAAATCAAAAGGGTGAAAACATGATTGGGTCAACCCCCTACAAATCACTTCAAGGAATTTTTAAGGAACAAAAATTGACCAAATGATATTCATGAGCCATTTCTTTTAATTTTTTTTCATAACTATAGATTATTATTATTTCTCATGTTTATCCATTGCATGCCAAAATATATGACCACAACTTTTCATTGAAATAAAAAAAAACGGATATCATTATAAATTTGTATTTTCAATTGTTGTGGCCCCTTTAAGAATCACACTTTTGAACTTGAAAAATAATATATATATAAATCAAACCTTGTTCAAAAATGTTCTTGACCAAAAAGTTCAAGGAAAATAAACATTATGACATTTTTCAATGAATGGGAACATCAAAAACTCCAAATGTTTTTTATATCATTAAGGTTTCAAAATTTATACAAGTTGGTTAATGTATTGAATAAAAAATATGAAACCTTTCTCTTAAGTGTTTGCTATATTTTTCCAAAGTTCAAGGGGTTCAAACAAATGAAGTGCGATGTTCATAGTGGTACCACCCAATCATTATTTCACCCAAAGGTTTCAATCAACAAATGCAAATGGCTTTCACAAATTCCCCATGTGCAATTCCCATATTTATGATTCATTACCAAAAGTAACCTCAAGAGGATGCAATTCTTCACCTTCATGCGATGGATGCAAATTGTCAATACATTAATTTGTTATCATATTTTTCAAAGTTTGGAGTTTCTTTATTAGGGCTTCTATCATGAAGATTCACTATAGTATTTTAAGAACCCATCAAAAAGTTAAAAGCTTAGAAGCATCATAATAATAAGATGAATGCACAAATAAACATGTGGAAAAACATGTAAGTCAAATTTTGGTTAAAGGTGAATTCAAAAATAAAATAAAAGGTCAAATGTTTAACAAGAAACAATAAAGCTTGTCATGCCAAACTTTTCTTTTTTCTCACATCAATGCTACTTCACAAAATTGCCTCAAAGTTGAAACAACAAGGTGAAAAAACAAAGAGTAGTTGATGAGCGGTGACAAAAAATAGAAAACATCACCAAAGATCATCACAAACTTTTGTTACATGTAATTGTTTTACATTGGAACTTTCACAAACCTTTGCTTTTTCATGAAATTGTTTCATAGTAAAGGTCATACAGTAAAAAACTTTAAATAACAAAGCAATCAAAGTTCAAGTCATTGGTGAGAGGTGACAAAACAACATAACCTTCTATCAAAGAGCTGTGCAACTTTTAACACCCCAATGATTCACAAATATTTGTATCAAAGATCAATCAATCGATAAGAAACAACAAAATCCTAAACCCAAGAGCTTCAAAACCCTCCAACACCGCAATGATTCACAAAAGTTTGGACAAATAAATCACAAAGCATTATATAAACATCTAACATCAAAATGCAAGAGTGAGAAATCACATGTTCTATTTCTACTTCAAAGACAAATTTGAGCTCCATAGTTTTTGTTGTTAATAAGTCACATTGATGATTATGGAGTAGGGTGCCATGACACAAACCTCCACTTGGTGCTACAATCAAATTCAAAGGAAGGCAAAAGTAACATCCACAATCGCCAACTTGCAAAAGCACATATCATTGAAGTAGACAAGAAGGAGACACTGAACCCCAAAACCCTAACCCTAATGTAGGCCACCACCGCTAGATCTACCCAAAATTAACCACAACAAATACCATGCCCCTCCCAACATTTCTTCAACAGGTTAGGTATGGTTAAGGGTTTTTGAAATCCATAGAATGAGGGTATGAGGCGGGGGTAGGGGGTTTGTGTGTCCTATTTCTTCAAGGCATGAGGCAGGGCCAGGTTGTTGAGAATTTCACCTCAGCTAGTTGTATACCCGGATGGTACCCAATGAGGGTGTTGGTGAAGGTTCAAATACCCATCATCCAATGGACATGAGTACTTCAATCAGGCAAATGATTCATGGATATATCATCATATAAGGATATATGGTACCATCCCAGGGCTTTACATGATTTGGAAATAGGCCCATCATAGTGGTGATGAAAGGAATGAATGAAGCCCCCACCATTTCATCAAAGGAATAATGAGCACCCACCATTTTATCAAAGGAATGAATGAACATCCAGCATTTTATCAAAGGAATGGATGAACATCCAGCATTTTATCAAAGGAATGGATGAACATCCAGCATTTTATCAAAACTCTGAGCAGCCTGACAAAGGCCAAAAGTATGCACACAATTTCATTGTACTAAACTTCAAAAGACACATCCAGACAGACTCAGATACATATCATGCCAGTGCAAAATCAATGGATTCCCCAAATCTAAGGCCCTGGTTTGGTACTAATTGCTCCACAAAAAAGGTGGCAAATAGATTGGATAGCTCGAATATACTCCAACAAATGAATGTGTTTTTTTATCAAGTTATACACGAACTAAGCTAGGTTCAATAAATTGTCATAAATTTCATTTATTTATGACAATTTATTGCCATATGCCCATGTGCTTGTAAAAGGCTAATAAGTGGAGGTGTAATTTTAAGTCCTCTTCAATTATTTATTTATTTATTTATCCTTTTTTGAGGTAATATTCAATAAGGAACAAGCACATGCTAGAAACACTTAGTGTATGAAACCAAGGATTACCACTTTTGTAATATGAAACTGAATTGCCCCGTAACCTAGGCTGAAACAAAAAGGAACATACTCGGTTCCTAGGTACCTATCAAGGTCTGGCATAACCACAAGTGAAACCCAAAGATGACCACATGTACCACCAAGGAAAAACCCTAAAAAAGAGTACCATAATAAGACACTGGAACCATCTGTTATGTTCATTGGGAGTGGCATTACAATGGAGAACCATGGCCATGAATTGGTGAAACCATGAGCCATGATGTACATCGGTTTGTCCATGGTGAAAAGAGCAAGTGAAAAATCATCCAAAAGTAGCCTTATTTTTTTCCATTGGTTTGTTTCTTTAATGGTTAAACTCTTGTTCGGTAACATCCCCAAGTACATTCCAAATGGAATGCCTTATGTTCCTTATTGAGTTCTTATGTTTTTAATGGTGTTTCCCAAGTGCATTCCCATGAGATAGTAATGATCACATTCACATGTTCCCTCATACATTCCATTCCAATGAGTCTTTACCCTGCCCACTCTCCCTAACCCCTGCCCGTCACAAAATGTTCCCAAATTGATTTGGTTGCTGTTCTCTTATTGTTCCCAATGCTGTTCCCTTGTGGTGGGTCATTGAACTGCAAATGGTTCAAAGGAAATCATTGGATTATGTGACCCACAACCTTTCAGTGCACCATCATCCATTGGAAGCTGCTCGACTATGGATGACCATTGGATGCCACTCAACTATGGATGACCATTGGATGCCGCTCAACTATGGATGACCATTGGATGCCGCTCAACTATGGATGTCTGACAACTGAATTTCCATCTTGATAATAACCTTGTAAACCTTACCCTAATCCCCGGACGTAACATGTGTATCTACTTGCGTGCACTTTGCAAGGAAAGGCCTCCCTCAAGGAGCACACCAAAAACGAGGTGCCTAGGCTAAGGTCCTACTTGAGTATGCAATTCATAATGCATATGAAACCTAATTGTTAGGCCTACACTTTAAGATTGAGAGGGATAAAAAAGGGATAAGATCCATCCCACTCTTAAAGGGTAGTCATAATATGTTGGTTTTTTTTATTAAAAACATTTAAGAGAGATATTCATAGATATAAGGTGTCATCCAAATACAATAGTA
>Ga0116231_10009458_pt1 | contig 16434 bp, 13 predicted proteins | sample S1TSphgellanicum_2_FD_89695 | JGI IMG/M metagenome (GOLD analysis project Ga0116231, IMG submission 89695) | Host-associated microbial communities from peat moss isolated from Minnesota, USA - S1T2_Fd - Sphagnum magellanicum MG | ecosystem: Host-associated > Plants > Peat moss > Unclassified...
CGCAGCCACGCAGGAATTGATCCAATTCCTCGCCCTCGATGCGCGCCAACACCGTCGGATTGCTGATCTTGTAGCCATTCAGGTGCAGGATCGGCAGCACGGCGCCATCGGTGATGGGGTCCAAGAACTTGTTGGAGTGCCACGACGCTGCGAGAGGACCGGTTTCAGCTTCGCCGTCGCCGATCACGCAGGCGACGATCAGCTCGGGGTTGTCGAAGGCGGCGCCAAAGGCGTGGCTCAAGGAGTAGCCGAGCTCGCCGCCTTCGTGAATCGACCCCGGCGTGGTCGGCGCGACGTGGCTCGAGATGCCGCCGGGAAACGAAAACTGCTTGAATAGCTCCTTGAGGCCGGCTTCGTCCTGAGTGACGTTGGGATAGACCTCGCTCCACGTGCCTTCGAGATACACATTGCCGACGATCGCCGGGCCGCCGTGGCCGGGACCGGCCACATAGAACATGTTGAGATCGTACTTCTTGATGGCGCGATTCAAGTGCACGTAGATGAAATTTTGGCCGGGCGTGGTGCCCCAGTGACTCACAACCAGCGGCTTGACGTCCGACAGCTCCAGCGGCCGCTTGAGCAGAGGATTGTCATAGAGATAGATCTGCCCAACCGACACATAATTGGCCGCGCGCCAGTAGGCATTGATCTTGCGCAGGTAGTCGGGGGTCAGGGTAGCGGCATGCATGGTGCGAGATCTCCATTGGCGAAACGTCACGATGCCGAACGCTCACACCGCCGTCTGTTCGCCAGCGCACGCTTCTTGAGGTCGTTGTGCTTGTGATCTGGGCGTACTACGGCGTTCATTGATACGAGTTCCGCAGCCTGCAGATACGGCCCTGGTGCTCTGGCGCACAGACTATAGAAGGCGGATCGGCGCTTAGTGAGCGCTTATGGACAACGACGGTGATTTCTATGCTGCGGCGTGGTCGTCGATTGAAAGAATCGGCTTTGTCTTACACGCGATCGTTCGAAAGCATTACATCATCATTTGAGTTTGTAGCTATATTCACCACTGGCGTTTACTCGGTCTCGACGAATTACCGGCCCACAGCGGCCTGACGAGGGCGCGTCATGAAGTACAAGAAAAACGGCGCCCATCGCTGTTTGACCCACGGGGAATCGAAGTGAGCATCATACCAAGCGCGTTCCGTGCCATTCCCCTGTACGTGGTCGTCGCGAGCATCACTGCCTCGCTACCAATGACGAGCACTGCGCAAGTTAACATAACGACGCAACACAGCGACAACCTGCGCGATGGCTTGAACGCAAACGAAACGATATTGACGCAAGCAAACGTGAACGAGAGTCAATTTGGCCGGCTATTCAAACTGGCCGTCGATGACCAAGTGTTTGCGCAGCCGCTCGTGGTCAACAGTGTCAGTATTGGCGGCGGCACACACGGCGTGGTTTACGTCGCCACAGCCAACAACAGCGTTTATGCGTTCGATGCAATCAACGGCGTGCGCTACTGGCATGTGAATCTCGGTACCGCGTTCGTCGTTGATGATGCAGGAATCAGCTGCACGGATACGCTGTATTCGGCCGGTATCATGAGCACTCCGGTGATCGATCTGGCTCACAACACGCTGTATGTAGTGGCCAAAACATTCGTGAACGGATCCGCGTCGCATTCACTGCATGCACTGAGTCTTTCTACGGGTGCAGAACAAGCGGGCAGCCCGGTTCAAATCGTTGCCCCAGGGTTCAATTCAGCGCCGGCGGTGCAACGAACGGGCTTGTTACTTGCGAACGGCGATATTTATTTTTCATTTGCCGGTCACTGCGATCAGGGATCTTACAAGGGCATTACCTTGGCGTATCAGTCGGGCACGTTAGCCCGAGTCGGTGTGCATGATGCTTCGCCGAGCGACAATGGCGCGGGCATTTGGCAAGGCGGAAATGGAGCTGCTGCCGACGCCGCGGGCAATATCTATTGGGTCACGGGCAACGGCAACTGGGACGGCGCCACCAATTTCAGCGAAACGATCATCAAAGCCAATGCCACCCTGGCGATGCTGGATTGGCACACGCCGACGGACGCCAATTCTCTCGATGATGAGGACGCGGACCTGACTTCGTCCGGCCCGCTCCTCTTGTCGGGAACCTCGCTGCTGGTCACCGGCGGAAAAGATGGCTATCTGCGCTTGATCAATACCGCCAATATGGGTCATTTGGGCGACAAAACGGCTGTACTGAACTGGCAGGCCAATGCGACTCACATTCATTCCCTGGCGTATTTCGATTCGAACCTTTACGAATGGGGCCAAAGCGGGAATTTGAAGGTCTTCAGATTCAACGGGATCACTTTCAGCACCACGCCCTCTTATACGGGATCGATTCCCGCGCTCGGCCATCCGGGTGCCTCGCTATCGATATCGGCCAACGGAACATCCAATGGAATCCTCTGGGCGGCAACCAACTCACAGGGACAAGGCGGGGGGCTCGGGGCGTGGCACATGAGTGAACCTGGGATCCTCTATGCGTTCGGCCTCCCAGGTATGACGGAGCTTTGGAATACGCAGAGGAACTCGGCGCGCGATGATTGCGACAACTATGCAAAATTCGTGGCACCGACCATCGCCAATGGACGCGTGTACTTGGCGAGCTTCGGCACCGCACAGTCAAAAAGCGGAGAGCTGTGCGCTTACGGACTGCTTTCGTCTGGTCCAGATCTGATACCGGATGGCAATTACGTCATCACCAGCGTTCACAGCGGCGATGCGTTGGACGATCCCGAATCCTCCACGGTCAACGAGACGGTCATGCAACAGTACCCCGTAGACGGCGGCACCAATCAGCAATGGACCGTTCACAATATTGGGAACAATGTGGTCACACTGACCAATGGGGCGAGCGGCCTGTCACTCGATGTCGTCGCGGGATCATTGGCCGATGGCGCTCTGATCGATCAATACCCATACCAGGGCAACGCATGGGAACAATGGCGCGTCATTTCTGCAGGCAGCGGTTCATTCGAACTTGTGAGCGTTCATAGTGGGCTCGCGCTCGACGTGGATGGCGGAGGGGTTAACAGAGGCGTAAAGATTGACCAATACCCTTATCGCGGCAATCCATGGCAAAAGTGGATTTTTACGAAGAAATGACTCGCTGTACGCCACGCGCAAGCCAGCAGGCATGAAGTGGACTCGCAGAGAATTTCTCGGCACGGCAGCGGCGTCGTCGACCGCGCCGTTCATAGGTTTCCAATCAACGGATGCAGTCGCCGCGACGCCTTTAGACCCGCACGACCACGCCGCTCACATTCATCCCAAACCCGCGCGTCCGACGGTACCCCGGTTGCCTGCGCTGATCTGTCGGATGGCGGGCACAGTGGCCGTCGATGAAGCTTTTCTAATGCTCACAGAAGGGCGTGATACGCTCGATTCGGCCTTGCACGTCACTCAAGCTCAGGAAGATGATCCAGACGATCACTCGACGGGCCGCGGCGGACTACCGACCGAAGATGGGCAAGTGCAACTGGATGCTGCCTGTATCCACGGACCCACGCGGCGCGCCGCCGCCGTCGCGTGCGTCAGTGGCATCAGAAATCCCTCTCTCGTGGCGCGCGCCGCCATGGAACACTCGGATTATCCCTTACTGATTGGACCAGGAGCGGAGCGTCTGGCACTAGCCCAAGGTTTTCGCAAAGAACAATTGCTGACCGATCGATCTCGTAAAATGTGGGCCGCGTGGCGCCGAATCAGCACAAGCGCCCCGCATTTCTTGCCAGCCTCGCAGCAGGACTTGAACACGCTCGTTAGGAGCACCGAACGTTTCGCCGTCGATGCTGGACTCGATCCGCAGTGGACGTGGCGCACGGCATACGATGCATTATTCCCTGCCGCGGAACCCTTTTACATCGGCACACTCAACGCAAATAATGAGATGTCGGCCGTGGCCACCAGCAGCGGACTGCCATGGCGTCCATCCGACATCGCAAGCGACATCGCCGTAATCGGTGCCGGAACGTTTCTTGATCCGGCGGTAGGTTCCGCCGGTGCGAGCGGGAATGCCCCAGCCAACATAAAAATCGCGGGCGCTGCAAGAATCGTTGACAAAATGCGAGCAGGGATGTCCCCCGAGGAAGCGGGCATGGACGCGCTGCACGAAATCGCCGTGTGGTATCGGAACGATACGACTGCGCTTCGCTCCGTCGAAATTGTTTACTATATTTTGCGAAGAGACGGTGCGTATGGCTCTGTATCGCTGTGGCAGGGCGACAAAACGGGCCACGCCCGCCAATTCACCGTCCACGACGGCTTACGCAGAGCCGAGAATTGCCATTTTTTGTTGGACGGTAGTCCTGCCAACGGCTGCAGTCGGTGTCTGATTTAACCCGTGCCGGCGCGCGCCTGCCACCCGCCTCCGAGAGCTTTGTATAGATTGACGACATCGGTCGTGAGTGAAAGCGTGCTGTCAATCAGCAATTGATGTTGTTGCGCGAGCGAGTTCTCCGCGGTCAGCACGTCGATGAACGTTGAAACACCGTTTGTGTATTGGTTGCGCGCGAGCTCGAGCGCCACCGTTTGGGCGGCCACCGTCTTGTCCAACGCGTCATGACGCCGCAATTCGGTGCGGTAGGCGGCGAGGGCATCGTCGACGTCCTGCAGAGCATTGAGCACCGTTTTGCGATAAGCGACCGCGGCCTCGGCCTGTTCCGCCTTGGTCAGTGCGAGGTTCGCTCGAAGCTCACCACCCTTGAAGATCGGCAGCGAGATCGACGGCCCAAGAGAGTAGAACTTATCGGCCCAGCTGGTGAGTTGCTTGGGCCGAGTTCCGTCGATGGCCAGGATGCCAGTGAGGCTTACGTCCGGATAGAATTGCGCCGTGGCGACGCCGAGCTCTGCGGTCTGCCGGTGCAATTCCGCCTCCGCCATCCGGATGTCGGGTCGCCGTCGCGCTAGCGATGACGGCAGGCCGATCGGCACCCGCGGGGGCACCGGCGGGATGGGCGCAGCGGCAGCCAGTTGCGCGTCGAGTGCACCGGGTGGCTCGCCGACCAGCACTGCCAAACCGTTCATGCTGATGGCGATTTGCCGATCGTATTGCGCAAGGGCCGCCTCCGTGGTGCCGAGCGTCGTCATCGCGTTTTCGACGTCGAGATCCGTGACGAGTCCCTGCATGGCGCGCTCGCGCGTGAGGGCCACCACTTGTTGTTCCGTATCGAAATCCGCCTGCGCGGTGTCGCGGCTGGCCTGCGCCGCACGCAGTTGTGCGTACGTCTGTGCAACCTCGGCCTCGAGCGTCACGAGCGCATCGTCGCGATTGCCGATGGCGACGTCGGCGGCAGCGCGGGCCGACTCCACCGAGCGCCGCACCTTGCCGAACAAATCGAGTTCCCACGATGCGTCCAACGCGCCCAGATAGATATTGATCGGCTTCGAGAGGGCATCGAGCGGCAATCCCTGGCCGAGATCAGCTCGCGCATAATTCAAGTCTCCCGTCAGCTTCGGCAGGCCGGCGGCGCCGGCGGCGCGCTCGTTTGCACGGGCTTCGGCAATGCGGATGACGGCGATCTGGACATCGAGGTTGCCGCGCGTCGCGCGTTCGATCAGCGAACTCAAGACGGGATCGTTGAACGTCAGCCACCAAGCCGGGTCCGGGTTCGCCTCGGTGGAGAGGGCTGCGCCCGCCGCAGGCACCGCGGCCACATCGCGCCACTCCGGCGGCGTCCTGGGGTCCGGAGCCGTGAAGTTGGGCCCCACGACGCAACCCGCGAGCAATGCCGAGCACAGGCACGCGACCAGCCGGTACGGGAGGCGATGGTCCGGATGAGGATTCATGTCAGTGAGCTCCTTCGGGGGCAGGGCCGCCGCTCGGCTTGACCGGATAGAGAAGCAGGGCCAGCGGTGCGATACAAAACGACAGCAACGCGCACAACGAAAAAACGTCCATGTAGGCCAGGATCTGGGACTGGCCGATGAGCTGACGATATAGGTGCCCGAGGGCCGTTTGATGAGCGACGCCCGCGGGCACTCCCGTGCCCTCGATGATTCGCGTGGTTACGCTAAGCGTATCGGCAAAAGGCTGCGAGAACGGAGTCTGATGCGCGCCGAGATATGCCATGTGCACTTGACCGCGAGTGACCAATAGCGCAGCCGACACCGAGATCCCGATCGAGCCGGCGAGGTTACGGAACATGGTGTAGAGCGCCGCGGCATCGGCATTCAGCGTCTTCGGCAGGGTCGAGTAGGCGATCGATGAGATGGGTACGAACAGAAAGCTCAGGCCCATCGTCTGAAATACGCGCATCTCGATCAGGGTGCGGAAGTCCAGGTTCGGCGTGAGACGATGCGCATAGAGAAATGCGCAGCCGAGAAACAGGAAGCCGGCGGTGATGATGAAGCGCGGCTGCACCAACGGCAGGATGCGTCCGACGATGACGATGAAGGCGATGAGCGCTAGCGCGCCGGGTCCGAGGATCAGCCCCGCGAGCGTCGCAGTATAGCCGTATTGCGTTTCCGACAGCTGGGGGATGAGCACGGCGCTCGAATACAAGATGATTGCCATCGAGGAGATCAGGAGACAGCCGAGGGCGAAATTCCGATCGGCCAGCACGCGCAAGTTGACTATCGGCTTCTTCGCCAAAAGGAGCCACCACACTGCGCCGCCGATGCCGGTCAGAGTCAACAGGGCCAGCGCCCGGATGAAGGGTGAGGTGAACCAATCGTCGGTCTCCCCCCGATCGAGCATGATTTGCAGCGCTCCCAGGCCCAAGATGATGAATCCGAGACCGACATAGTCGAAACTACCCTTGCCGAGGGGGGTTCGGGCGACGGTCGGCGCGGGCACGAGTGCCGCCACGCCAAAGAAAGCGAGGATGCCGACCGGAATGTTGATGAGAAAGATCCATCGCCAATCGTAGTTGTCGGTGATCCAGCCGCCGAGCGTGGGACCGAGAACCGGTGCCACCACCGTCGCCATAGCCGTCAGTGCAAACGCCTGACCGCGCTTCGCGGGTGGAAACGTGTCGAGGATGATCGATTGCTGCGTGGGCTGTAGGCCGCCGCCGAAGAATCCCTGCAGCAGCCGAAACATGATTATCTGCGTCAGGCTGTTCGCGAGCCCGCAGAGGACCGAACACACCGTGAACATGGAGATGCAGATCAGAAAGTAGCGTTTGCGCCCGAGCAGACGGGTCAAATAGCCGGATATCGTCAGCACGATGCCGTTCGAAACTAGATAAGAAGTGAGTGTCCAAGTGATCTCGTCGGTGCTCGCCGACATGGTGCCCGCGATGTGCGGCAGCGCCACGTTGACGATGGTGGTGTCGAGCACCTCCATGAAGGCCGCGAGCGTGACGACCATGGCAATCAGCCAGGGGTTGGCGACCGGTCGATTGTCGGCCGGTGGGTTGGCGGCCGGCGCGGTGGATGCGGAGTCCACCGCGCTCATTGCAACTCGACCCTCGGTTCTACCGATGCACCGAGCGGCAGCGGCAGCTTCGGATCGAGACCGGCGTCGATGACGATTTTCACCGGCACGCGCTGCACGATCTTCACGAAGTTGCCGGTGGCGTTCTCCGCGGGAAACGCGCTGAAGCGCGAGCCGGTGCCACCCTGGATGCTGTCGATGTGGCCGCGCAAAGTGAGGCTGCGATAGGCATCCACGCGGATGTCGACTCGCTGACCGATCCGCATGCGGTCGAGTTGATTCTCCTTGAAGTTCGCCGTGATCCACACGTTCCCATTGACGAGTGAGAACAGCGACTGACCGGCCTGGACGTAGCTACCGAGGTTGACATTGCGCATGGTCACCCGCCCATCCTGCGGTGCCCGTAATTCGGTGTAGGCAAGATTGAGGTCGGCCGCCGCGAGTTCCGCCTGCGCCTGCCGCACCTGTGCCGACGCCGCGTCAACTTGTGCTTGAGCTTGCGCGATGGTCTCGCTGACCAGTCCGGCGATCTCGACTTGCGCCCGGCTGTCGGCGAGCGTCGCCGCGGCGGTGCGCAACTGCGACGCCGCTTGATCGCGCGCCTGTTGGGTCGTCGCCTTCATGCTGAGGTTGGTTTGCCGCTTCTCGTTCTCCGCGGCTAAATCGCGGTTCGCGGCCGCCTGCTCCACCTGGGATTTCGCTTGCGCGAGCCGTGCCGGGGCAGTGACTTTCGCCATCTTCAAGTTCACGCGCGCGGTGTCGAGTTGTGCATCGGCGAGCGCGAGCGCGGCTGCGGCGCGATCCCGGGCGGCGATATAGTCGCGTGGATCGATCTTGAGCAACAGATCACCGGCCTTGACGGGCTGATTGTCGCGGATCGCGAGTGTGACGACATATCCTGCGACCTTCGGTGCAATGACCACGGCGTCTCCGTCGACCTGGGCATCGTCGGTGGTCTCGACGTTACGGGTACTAAAGTAGACCCAAAAAATGCCCGCGATGACTAAAACGACGATTGCCACAATGATCAAGATCCGCGACCTTCCAGGCGCGCGGTTCGGCTGCGGCTGACCCGCGGTGGATTCGGTGTTCATGACGCTCAACCTGACTCTGGGGCCCGCAATCGTGAAGCAAGGATTCGTGGCTTGTCAAATTCAAATTTGAAATTGCTTTTTTTTTCGTACCAACTTACCGTTGCGGCATGGCCACCGTCTTCCGCCGCACGCCGCCCGATGCGGGCCCGCCGAAAGTGGGCGAGCGAGCGCGCGAGCAGCTCTTGGTCGCCGCGGGCGAGGTGTTCGCCGAACGGGGCTATGGCCAGTCGACCAGCAAGGAAATCTGTGAACGCGCCGGAATGAATTCCGCCGCGGTCAATTATCATTTCGGCGGGTTCGAGGCGCTCTATTCAGAGGCGCTTGCGCATGCTCACCAGCACCTCATTGCCATGGAGGTGCTGAAGGACATCGCGGCGAGCAAAGCAATGCCGCGCCAGAAGCTGCGCGCCGTCATCTCGATGATCGTACATAGACTGGCGTTTCCGGATGCTTCTTGGGAGATGCGTCTCATTAGCCGGGAAATCATCTCGCCCTCGCCGGCTCGTGAGGCGTTCTTCAAGTCCCAGGTGTTGCCGAAGTTGGCGGTGCTGCGAGAAATCGTGGCGGCGATGATCGGCGCGCGGCCCGAGGATCCCGTGGTCGGGCGGACGTTGCTGACATTGCTCTCTCCCGGCATGCTATTGGCCATCATGCAACGCGACTTGCTCAACCATCTCATGCCGGGGTTGGCCCGAGGGCCGGAAGAGCTCGATCTCCTGATAGACCACATCGAGCGCTTCATCTCGGCGGGTCTCGCGGCCGTTGCCGCGCATCTGAAATCCGAGCATTCGCCGGCAAGGCTCCGCGGCCGTGCCCCGCCGGATCTTCCGTCACCAACGCGCCGTCCCGGCAAACCAGGCAAGCGCCGTTGAGTCATTTTTGACGACACCCGGGTCATCTTCAGGACACCTCAGGACTTCCTTCGGCTATAGTCAAAAATGTAGGCGTGCATGGCGCCGGTTCGCGAGCGAGTGATTTGCATGAGTATCGAGCGACTTCAGGAGTTTCGGCACACGGACCCGGTCGAATCCATCATGGCCGGCATCGAAGCGGACGGGGGTGTCATCGTGCGCGATTTCATCAGTGCCGATCTGCTGCATCGTCTGAACGCGCAATTGGACGCCGACATCCAGAAAACGCGGCCCGGATCCGACCTGGCCGAGGAGGAGGCGGCGACTTTCTGGGGCGGACAGACCAAGCGCTTTACGCGGTTGGCGGCGCGCGCACCCGCCTTTGCCGAACTGCTCGATCATGAATTGATGCACGCTTGGGCGGTGCGCGCTCTGAAAGAGGGGTACTGGTTGAATACGGGCCAGGCGATGATCGTGGGGCCGGGTGAAAAGGAACAGGTTCTGCATCGGGACATCACCCTGTGGCCAATGTTCATCGATGCAGGCAGGAACGCACCGGAGTGCATGGTCAGCATCCTGTTGGCACTCTCGGATTTCACCGAGGATGTCGGCGCCACTCGTCTCGTTCCGGGAAGTCATCGTTGGGACAGTTTTCACACCATTGCTGACCCAAATCGCGCTTTGCCCGCGGTCATGCCGGCGGGATCTGCGCTGCTCTATTCCGGCAAGACCATACACGGTGCGGGAGCGAATAGAACCGAACGAACTTGGCGCCGTGGATTGCACATGAGTTTCGTGCTGGGATGGCTCACCCCGGAGGAAGCTTCGCCAATCGGTGTTCCGTGGGAGATTGCGCGGGGCTACAGCGAGCGGGTCCGGCGCATGCTGGGTTATATTTCGCCGCGGCATAAGCCGGACAGCGCGCCTTTGCAATGGTTGATCGATTTCAAGGATGCCGGATTGCATTTGCGGGGCGCGGGTGATTGATGGCCGAATCTGTTCCGCACATTTATTTCAACAGTGATTTGGACTCGGTGGAGGAATGGCGCGAAGCCTTGGCCACCGAATTTCGAACTTTCACCTTCTCGGTGGGCGAAGACGTTGCGGATCCGGGCTCGGTCGACGTCGCCATCGTCTGGAAACTTCCCGAGAGGGGGTTGGAAGGATTTACGAACCTGCGGGCCATCCTGTCGCTCGGCGCCGGCATCAATCAGCTCGATCCGCAGAGGCTGCCCGCCCACGTACCGCTCGCGCGTCTCGTCGATGCTTCCCTGACGCGCATGATGGTGGACTATGCGCGGCTGTGCACTTATCGACATCAGCGTAAATTTCATTTGTTCGAGCGGCACTCGCGTGAGCGGCGCTGGGTCTATATCGCCCCTGCGCTCACCGATGGCACGACCGTCGGGATTCTGGGTCTCGGCGAATTGGGCGCGGCGATAGCGTCCGCGTTGCGTGACGAGGGTTTCGATGTCCACGGCTGGAGCCGCACACCGAAGAGCTTGCCGGCGGTGTCCACCCATACGGGGCGCGACGGACTCGTCGGCATGCTCGGACGCTGCGACATAGTCATCAACGTACTGCCGTTGACAGAGGCGACCCGCCATCTCTTCTCGCGGGATTTGTTCGCGCATTTCAAGAACGGTGCTTGCCTCATCAACATGGGACGTGGACCTCATATTGTCGATACGGATCTGATCGAAGCGCTCGACTCCGGCAAGCTCGAGGCCGCCACCCTGGATGTCTTCAGCGTCGAGCCGCTCCCGCAATCTCATCCGTTCTGGAACCATCCGAAAATTCTCGTGACTCCGCATGCGGCCGGCACGTCCATCCCCAAGATGGCTGTGCGCACCATTGCCGCGAATATTCGCAGGGCCATGGCGGGAGAGCGTCTGTCGCAACAAGTCGACAGACAGCGCGGTTACTGATCGCCCGGTCGCGCCGGCGCCTTCAGGTGATGGGGCCGCACCAGCCGGGCAGGAAGTCGGCCGCACCGCTCTTGGCGAGCTTCAGGGCTTGCACCAAGGCGTCGGAAAAGTCGTCGTCCAGGGCTTTTCGCTTGATCTGCCGGCGCAAGAAGTCCGCCCAGAGAAATTCGCTGAACGGTGTCGTATCCTTCGCAAACCCCCCGCTTTGGCGTAGCTCACCCGCCAGACTGCGGTAGGGATCGTCGCGAAGGGACGAGAGCTTCCGCGGCACGTCATCATAGTTGCGCCGCTGCCCATGCTCGTCGAAGGGGTGCAACCAGCCGCGGTTATCGAGATAGACCCAAAACGCAGCGCGCGGCAGCCGGCGTAGATCGGCAACCACGGTCGTCGCGAGGTTGGTGACGCCTTCCTGATGAAGGGCGAGCGCCAAATGGTGGTGGTCGATGACGTAGTATTCTTCCTTGGGGCCCCAGACCACGGGAATCAAATGCTTGCCCAGAAAAGTTGCCTTCTTGCGATCAGGATGATGGCGCCAGCTTTTGCGTTTCGCCTTGACCTCGCGCATGCCGACCGTCATTTGAGTGGGTCGCAAGGTGTTGATCGGGACGGAATGAATTCGCGGTTCTCGGGGTAACATGGTGCCTCGACTTGATTGGCAAAGAAGGCAAAGATCTGCAACACCGCGCGAATCCACCGAACCTGCGGCCGTCGCGAATTGATGCAGCAGAGGGCCGATGTTATGCTCTTTTGCGAATGGCGGTAATCGGCAAAGAACGTGTGCTGCGGGTTCATCACTGGAACGAGACCGTATTCAGCTTCTCGACCACTCGCGACCCAAGCCTCCGGTTCGAGAACGGCCATTTCGTCATGATGGGAATGATGATCGACGGGAAACCGCTGATGCGCGCCTACAGTATTGCGAGCGCGAACCACGAAGACTTTCTCGAGTTCTTGAGCATCAAGGTGGCCGATGGCCCACTCACGTCGAGGCTGCAAAACATCAAGCCCGGCGACGAGGTTCTAGTCAGCCGCAAACCCACCGGAACATTGTTGCTGCACGACTTGAAGCCCGGCAAAAGGCTGTACTTGCTGAGTTCCGGGACGGGTCTCGCGCCGTTCATGAGCATCATCAAGGATCCTGAAGTCTACGAGCGTTTCGAAAAGATCATCTTGGTCCATGGCGTTCGCTATCGCAGTGAGCTTGCCTATCGCGACTTCATCGAATGGGAGCTTACCCATCACGAATACCTCGGTGAGCAGGTGCGAAATCAGCTGGTGTATTTTCCGACAGTGACCCGGGAACGGTTTCGGTATCAAGGTCGCGTCACTTCGCTGATCGAGACGGGCAAACTATTCGCTGATATCGACATGCCGGCACTCGATCCGCTGCACGATCGGGCCATGATCTGCGGCAGTCCGGCCATGCTCACCGATTTGTCGGCGATGCTCGATGCGCGCGGCTTCCGTATTTCACCGCACGTGGGCGAGCCGGGCGATTATGTGATCGAGCGGTCATTCGTGGCTCGATGAGAGCGCCGGAGCGGGACCGAAACGCAATCGCGCGGCAAAGGCCAGCAACAAGACGCCGAGGCTGATGACTCCGAATTCGAGTGGGGTGCGCTGTTCGGGAATGAAGGCCATCGCGACCAGTATGGCGAGCATGCCGGCGATGGCGAGCCAGGTGAGATAGGGATAGGCCCACATTCGCACCTTCAGTCTGGCCGGGTTTTCTTTCTCGAGCCGCGCTCGCAGCCGCAATTGCGCACAGGCGATCAGCACGTACACGAACAGCGCGACCGTGCCATACGAATTCACCAGGAACGCGAATACCGTGTCCGGCGAGACATAGGACATGACCACCGCGCCGTACCCGAAAACCGTTCCGAGCAGAATCGCGCGCATCGGCACGCCGTTGCGGCTCAACCTCGCAAGACTCCTCGGCGCATCGCCGCGCCGGGTCAAGGCAAATAGCATGCGCGACGACGCGTACAACCCGGAATTGAGCGCCGAGAGCACCGCCGTGAGGATCACCGCATTCATGATCTGTGCGGCCGCCGGAATGCCCATGGCGCCGAGCGCGGTGACATAAGGAGTGGCCATTCCCGCCGCGGCCCACGGCACCAGACACACGACGAGAAATATGGAGCCGATATAAAAAACCAACACCCGCGTGATGACCGAGTGGGTCGCCTTGGCCACCGCCTTGGCAGGTTCGGCCGTTTCCGCTGCGGCAATGGTGACGATTTCCGCCCCGAAATAGAAGCCCGTGGCGGCGACCGCGCCGGTGAGAACGGGTAAGACGCCATTCGGCGCAAAGCCACCCTGTCCCGTAAGGTTGGCTATGCTGAAGGCCGCTCCCGGCCACAAACCCAGTACGAACAGGGTGGCGAGCAGCAAGAACACGGTGATCGCCGCTATTTTGATCGACGCCAGCCAGAACTCGAATTCACCGAATACGCGGGCGGAGATGAGATTGGTCGAGGTCAGTGCAAGCAGCAATCCCAAGCTCACCAACCAGGTCGGTAGGTTCGGCAGCCAGAAGCGGACCAGACCTGCACCGGCAACCGCTTCGAGTGCGACGACGATGACCCAGAAGTACCAATACATCCACCCGGTCAGAAACCCGGCCAGTTGCCCGAGCACGGGCCGGTGGCTCCAGGCCTGACGGGAATATTCGTAGAAGGAACCGACCGTGGGCAGCGCAACCGCCATTTCGCCGAGCATGCGCATGACCAGAACGACGATCAAACCCGTGATCGCGAAGGAAATGACCGCGGCGGGTCCCGCCGCCCTGATGACCACGCCACTGCCGACGAACAGCCCGGCGCCGATCACGCCGCCGAGCGCGATCATCGTCATGTGGCGCTCTTTCAAGCCGTGTTGCAGTCCACTTGCGGCGGAAACTGCCGATCTCGCCTCGATCATGGAGTGGGTATTCGACCAACCGCGGGAGTGGAAAACTGGAGAATGGAACATATCAGACGGGTTGTCTTTAGCATATAATCGTGGGTCAATAGTTAATAAGGCGAGAGCTTGGTCAAGCAACGCAAGGGAATCATTTTGGCCGGCGGAGCGGGTACGCGGCTGCATCCGATTACGCTGTCGCAGAGTAAGCAGCTCTTGCCTGTATACGACAAGCCGATGATTTACTATCCGCTCGCCACTCTGATGGCTGCCGGCATACGAGAATATCTCATCATCACGACCCCTCGTGACCAGACCGCTTTTCTGGACTTGCTCGGCAATGGCGAGAAATGGGGAATCTCGTTGAAGTACGCCATTCAACCCGAGCCGAACGGCATTGCGCAGGCCTTGATCATTGCGGAGCCGTTCATCGACGGCGCGCCGTCGGCTCTGATCCTCGGAGACAATATTTTCTACGGGGCGAATTTGTCCGAGTTGCTGCAGAGAGCATCAGCGCGCACCGACGGCGCGACCGTGTTCGGCTACTACGTGCAGGATCCGGAGCGGTATGGCGTCGTGCAATTCGGTGCCGATGGCAAAGTGGTCGACTTGCTGGAGAAGCCTGTTGCGCCGCCCTCGAATTATGCCGTCACGGGAATCTACTTCTACGATCATCGAGCCTCCGAGATGACCCGCAAGATCAAGCCCTCGCTGCGGGGTGAATTGGAAATAACCGATTTGAATCGTGCCTATCTGCAGGAGGGAGGATTGAACGTCGAGCGTCTGGGACGTGGTACGGCCTGGCTCGATACCGGCACGCATAATTCGCTGCTCGATGCGGGGGTGTTCGTGCGCATCATCGAGGAGCGCCAGGGATTGAAGGTGGCCTGTGTCGAGGAGGTGGCGTGGCGCATGGGATTCATCGATACCGAACAGCTCAAAAGCCTCGCGAAACCGTTGTTGAAAAGCGGTTATGGCGAATATCTGCTGCGCATCATGCGCGATGATCACCAGCCATGAAGTTCATTCCGACGTCCATCGACGGACTAATCCTGATCGAGCCCCAGGTTTTTGGCGACGATCGCGGGTTTTTCATGGAGACCTGGCACGCCGCGAAGTTCAGCGCGGCGGGAATCGAGGTTCATTTCGTGCAGGACAACCACAGCCGCTCGACGCAGTGGACATTGCGCGGCATGCACATGCAGGTCGAGCATACTCAAGGTAAGCTCGTGCGGGTCACATCCGGATCGGTGTTCGATGCGGTCGTCGATCTACGGCGCGCCTCGCCCACTTACGGCAAGTGGTGGGGCGGGGAGCTGTCCGACCGGAATCACCGGATACTGTGGGTGCCGCCCGGATTGGCACATGGCATGCTCGTGACGTCCGAATCCGCGGACTTCCTTTATAAATGCACGGACATCTACAGCCCGGCTCACGAGCGCACCCTGGCGTGGGATGACCCGACCGCCGCAATCGCGTGGCCATTACCGTCGGGCGTGAAGCCCAAGCTGTCGGCGAAAGACCTGGTCGGCAAGAGTTTTGCCGATATCGAGAAGTTTTGATGAAGGTCTTGGTACTGGGCGGTGGCGGCCAGGTGGCGCGCGCCGTCGCGGCTTGTGCGCCGGCATTCGCCAGCGTCGTCCTCAAGACGCGCCGCGATCTCGATATCGCCGACGACGCGGCCGTCACGCAAGCCGTGCAGGCCGGGGACTTCGCCTGGATCGTCAACGGTGCTGCCTATACGGCGGTCGATCTCGCCGAGAAGGAGGCCGACGCGGCCCGCAGGATCAATGACACGGCGGTGGGTGTTCTCGCGCGGGCGGCGGCGGTTTCCGGGTCACGCTTGCTGCACATCTCGACGGACTTCGTCTTCGATGGGAATTCGCACCGCGCCTACTTGCCGTCCGACCCAGCTAATCCCTTGAGCGAGTATGGAACCAGCAAGCGCGGTGGAGAACAAAGGGCATTGACCGAAAGCCCCGATGCCATCGTTTTGCGCACCGCGTGGGTATATGCCGCTACGGGGCGAAACTTCGTACTGACCATGTTGCGGCTGATGAGCGAACGCGATGAACTGAAGGTGGTGTGCGATCAGATCGGGACGCCGACCTGGGCCACCAGCCTCGCACGGGCCATCTGGGAACTCATCGGTGCCGGCACTGCGCCCGGGATCTATCACTGGACCGACCTCGGCGTTGCGACCTGGTATGACTTCGCGGTCGCGATACAGGAGGAGGCGCGTGCCCGCGGCTTGTTGACGCGAAGCATTCCGATCATTCC
>Ga0116231_10009459_pt1 | contig 16434 bp, 12 predicted proteins | sample S1TSphgellanicum_2_FD_89695 | JGI IMG/M metagenome (GOLD analysis project Ga0116231, IMG submission 89695) | Host-associated microbial communities from peat moss isolated from Minnesota, USA - S1T2_Fd - Sphagnum magellanicum MG | ecosystem: Host-associated > Plants > Peat moss > Unclassified...
CTTATTTTGGGAATGCTCTCACTTTAGGGTTTTACCCTACACCTCCTTATTTTGGGAATGCTCTCACTTTAGGGTTTTTCCCTCCACCTCCTTATTTTGGGAATGCTCTCACTTTAGGGTTTTTCCCTCCACCTCCTTATTTTGGGAATGCTCACACTTTAGGGTTTTATCTTATACTTTGTCTACTCCAACACTTTGTGCTTGGTTCCTTTCTTCTTCTTGTTTTTTCTCCTTGAATCCAACACTTGTCGGCCATTCCCCTTGGCTACTACTCCTCCCCATAAAAATTTGACGAAAAAACTTGAATAGCTAGTTGTGTTTTTTCAATGTGAAATGTGTTCTTTTTAGCAAACTTTTGCCACTCAAATAAGTCTTATAAATGAGATTTTTGACATTTTTTATTGGAGATTTTTTCCCAAAAATGAAAAATAAAAATTCCAAATTTCCAAAATTAAGTGATTTTGGAGGCTTTCAATTTGCTAGAAGTGAGAAAGAATTAATAAAAATTTCCAGATTTTTTATATATGGTTTCAGTGTGTAGCCAGAAATATAAAAGGAAGACATGGGATATTCATTTCATATTTAGTTTATAGTCAGATTTGGCTAAATCTTCGTAGAGATGATCGCCACTTTCTTTACAGCTTTATATGGATGATCGCCATTTTGGCTACAAACGAAAATTCATTAAAAAAAACAGTAGGACAAATCAATTTTTGTGCAAAGAATTTACATGCCAAAAGTCCAAGTGAAGTAATGCCCCGACAAACTACCGGGCTGACCCTCGGATTCGGGGGGGCCGAAAGCCGAAGGAAGTGCTGGTGAGGTTGGGGGGGGCGGGAGAAACAATGTTGATTTCTGTGCTCCTGCTGCTGCTGCTGCTGCGTGGAACTCGGAGTGAGAGCGTCTGGATCTTGCTCGCCAATTCCCAGGCGCTTGCTTTGGCACTCTCATCAGGCATCTGATCATGATTCCAAAAACGAAACGGAAATTCGAAAGAGAACGGAGAATTTTCATCTTCTGATCAGGTTCAGGAAGTGATGTTGTTGTTGGAGCGAAACCCTTATGATCAGTTTGTGTGCAATTTTAGTCTAGCTCTGTGTACAGAGTAATCCTTTGTCATTGTTTGCATCAGGGGGATAGAGAGAAACATTCTTGTTGTTTATGTTCAACGACGCGCCATGAATGATCTATTGGCGGAGAGGACTTCTGGCAGTAAGGCGGGAGGTGGCTTATATGATGTCGATCTGGAGACGGGACATAGTAGTAGTAGTAGTGTGCAGATGGCAGGCAGGGGGAGTACGGATAAAGACTTGTCGCGGTTCTTTGCGGATATTGAGAAGATCAAGGTCCAGATGGACAACATTAGAGAACTGCTTGTGAAGCTTCAAGAAGCGAATGAGGAGAGCAAAGGTGTGCATCGGGCGCAGGCTATGAATGCCTTGCGAGAACGCATGGATGCCGATATTGCGCAAGTGACGAAGATTGCACGCTTAATTAAAGGCGAGCTTGAGGAGCTTGACAGGGGTAACGCCGCTAGTCGACGTGTCAAAGGATGTGAGGAAGGAACGCCGACGGATCGCACTCGCACGACAATCACTAATAACCAGCGGAAGAAACTGAAGGACCTGATGGGGGAATTCCAAGCACTGCGAGAAAGAATGATGGGAGAATACAAAGAAACCATTGAGCGCAGGTTTGCAGTAATCAGAAACTCCCGTTTTCTGTGAACTTCCATTTGTAATCTGGCATATCTAATTACGTCGCAATAAGCATAAGCCAGGGTTGCGTAGTCATTCTACAGCAATTGTGAATGTGTTTCTTCTCTATTCCATCATGTCACAGGTACTATACTGTCACTGGGAAACAAGCAGACGAGGAGACAATAGATCACATCATTGAGACTGGAGAGAGCGAGACTTTCTTGCAAAAGGCGATACAGGAACAAGGGCGTGGACAGATAATTGAGACAATCAGAGAAATTCAGGAAAGGCATGACTCTGTGAAGGACATCGAGAAAAGTCTGCTAGAACTGCACCAGATCTTCATGGACATGGCAGTTCTAGTTGAGGCTCAGGGTGAGCAATTGAACAATATTGAAGCACAGGTCAACAGGTCTGCTTCTTATGTTGAAAGAGGCACCACTCAACTGACAATTGCCAAAAGACATCAAAGACGTGCTCGCTGGTGGACGTGCATAGGCATCATCTTGCTCATTGTCCTGGTGCTTGTTATCGTCCTCCCTATCTTGAAATCCGAGAACGTAATCTAACAAGGTGCAAACTCTGTTAGTTATGTCTGTTATACCACTCTCCTACCTCTTTTGAGAATTGTGAGCTGTATCAAGAATATTAGGCTTCTTCTCACTTAATGAGCCACAGTCAAGTCTCAGTTCACTATCTTTAGGAGTCATGAAACTGTCAATCCTACATTTGATCCAGTTCTTTTTACTAAGTTAATTCTTCTTTCTGATTGCAAACATACATGTTTCCAGCATCTGCAATAAGACAAGTCAAAATATGGAACTTCTGGGTTCCCCATATGCGTTGCCTCTTTCTTACTGATCCCTATTTGTGCAGCTGAGGTGCTGCCTCAATGTATAAATTTCAACAACACAAATAGATTTGGTTGCAATCCAATTTCCTGTGCTCTCATGTGAGTTCAGTGGTCATATTTTTACTTATACAAGATTAATGTAGTGGTGCACTTGTAAGGTGCATCTGCATGATGCAATTATTGTGCAGAGAATAGGGCTTAGAAGTACTAGTGAGAAACTTTTGGATGCAGGACACCAAACTAGTTTTGTGGTTTGTTCTAGGCACAGGGTTTCAAAATAAATTCTGCTAAAAAAAGGTTTAGAACTCTGCTGGAATGAAGGAGGTAACATCATGACTGTCTAGCATTCTGAATAGAATTGTCAACTCAATTCTGATTGGATCTGTGATCTGATGGCTTGCGGGTTGATCCAGTCTGCATTTTGGGCTTGATCTCAGTATCTGCCTGAGAGTTGCAGCTTCGTGGTAAAGTGGCCTCTTTTTGAGGTACACTCACTCTCAACTCCCAATTTAATTTTCTGTTGAGCATTTTCATGATAGAGAAACAGCATGAGTTTGGAGTAGATTGTTTGTAGAAGCAGGTCTCAAGTGAAACAGTAGAACCCATTATGTCTGTCAGCCCTTGAAGGTTGTGTAGGCTATGAAACCCAGGCAGACTGATGTCGGCACAATATTAGGGTTTATAATCATATCAATTGTGTAGTTTCCTTTGCAAATAGTTGGTGAACTGTTAATGCCCCCCCATACTGGCTGTGTATGTACAGTGCTGATAGTTGTTGTGACCAACAACACCCTGCAGTACCCACCATGTCTGGGGTGATCAAGGGAAGTGGTCTTCTTGCATCATGGTGAGAAGTGAAAAAAAACATTGAATATAATCACAAACTCCGACCAATATGATCTTTCAGATCTGTATGTTTACTGCTTGTGTTGCTTGATTCCTTGGGCTGCATCTCGCTGGAAATGTTAACATGTTGAGTGCAAGCTTTGTGGAAATTTTTTCAGAGCACCAGATCCTCTGGGCAAGGATTGTTAGGTGACTCCTCTCCTGTGGAAGGACAGAGTTGTTTTGGGGGTGGGGGAGGGGTTGCTATTACCACTCTTTCAGAATGTGTTTTGACTTTCCTCCAGTCAAAAAACCTCATTGGGTGCCGAATTGTTCACAACCACAGCTTGTTGAGAGTCATCATCATGTACCCCACTTGAGGGCTGCAATATCTCTCTTCTGCAGGGAATACGTGCTTGTGGTATATTGGCGATCTGAGACATGCAAGAGCAATCGATTGGAATAAAGTTTGTGAATTAGAAACAGGGTTGCAAATGCTACAAAGTCTAGTGTTTGCAAAGGGTATGGAGGAGGCAATAAGCCCATGCAGTACATGCAAGGCCCTGAGTGTGCCATATGAATGAATGATTTGCAGCATGCTGAGACTCTCAATGGACTCTGGATTGCCATCATTGACAGAGAAGATGAAGCCTTGAAATTGTGTCAGCAATATCAAAGTATCAGTTGGAATGGTTGGGAGACTGCAACATCATGCACACGTTGATGTAGCATGCATGCATCTGTGTAGTTCACACATAATCACAATTGTTGAGAACTTGCAGTTAACAAGTGTTTGACAAATAAACTCTAGGCTTTCTGAAAGTTTCATTCGGTATTTCCTTTTGCATGATCAATCTCTTCAAGCACTTTCTTATGAAGGCATTGTTGACACATATTTTAATGTTTCCCTTGCTTGGGTTTAACACATATATATTGTTGGTGGTACTTATTCATGCTCCTATTAAAGATTGAGGGCGGTGAAAGACCACATGATAGTAATAATTTCTTTTCTCTTTTCTTTTCAGAAGGAGCCTTTTGATTGGCAGGTCACCAATATTTTTGGAACATGGAAGTTGAACCATTGCCTGACAATATGGGATAAAAAATGAGGTGCTATTGGGAATGTTTTTGAGAACGTTTTAGAAACGTGATGGGAACACCCGGGGAACTTAATGAGAATACATTGGGAACATTGGCTGTATGAAATTTCTATGTCTAAAACAGTTTGTCACCATTTTCAACCTTAGTTAATAAACCAATATAAACCAGGGGTACTTATTATCGTTGTTTCAATTAATTGTAAGGGTTTAGCACCCAAAGTTTTTTAATTTTGTTTTGAGGAAGCCAGTTTGATTAGCCCCATCATCAATATTTTTGAAACATTGGACAGCGCCCATGTTAAGAAGCACCTCTCTCACCCCACTCCCCAAAATAAAAGCACAAACGACTTCCATATCCAACACTCACCCCTACACTTCCCCCAAAAGAAAAACAATGGGTGTATCACAACTTGGCCTTGCCATTTACATTAAAAAAAGTATCTTAAGGCAAAAGAAGAATTATAGAAATTCAAATATTTCACCATGCAAAAATAGATCATCAATTGTTGAGTGATGCTCTCCGGACAAACCCAACATGAAATGGGCTCGACAAGCTCTGGCTTGTGTGGGCCCCCATTTCATTCCAGTGAAGCCCCAGGGCTTTACCGAGCATAAAGACCAGTGTTGGGTGGGTATAACAGAAATTGGACTCAGGGTATCAGCCAAGTGTATCAATATTAGAGCATCACAAGGTAATATCAAGTTTGGACATACTCTGTGTGCTATCTTGGCTGTCAGTTCTCTCATTTGTGTGAGAGCTGTCCTTAAGAACCGGATCTGATCCGGCCTGTAATAGTTGAAAATGGTGAGAACCTGTTGAGATACAAGAGCTTTTACCTGATTCACGGTATCATGGTAAGTTTTAGACGGGATACGGGTTTCTAGTAAGTATAGGGTTTATGAGGTGTTATCGTCGTTGCTTGCAACAGTGTCTTTTTTGTGAAGAATAACAGGCCCAGTTTGATCCTCCTCGTCATTTCACAAGCATTCTGTGATTTTGTTGTTGAGAGTTGAGATTAGAGACTTGAGACCTTGCATTCTGTGATTTTGTTGTCGAGAGTTGAGATTAGAGACTTGAGACCTTGAAATTGTGATTTTGTTGTTCAGTGTTGAGATTAGAGACTTGAGACCTTGCATTCTGTGATTTTGTTGTCGAGAGTTGAGATTAGAGACTTCAGACCTCGAAATTGTGATTTTGTTGTTCAGTGTTGAGATTAGAGACTTGAGAACTTGAAATTGTGATTTTGTTGTTCAGAGTTGAGATTGGAGACTTGAGACTTTGAAATTGTGATTTTGTTGTTCAGAGTTTAGATTAGAGACTTGAGACCTTGAAATTGTGATTTTGTTCTTGAGAGTTGAGATTAGAGATTTCAGACCTTGAAATTGTGATTTTGTTCTTGAGAGTTGAGATTAAAACCCTGAGACCATGAAATTGTGATTTTGTTGTTGAGAGTTTAGATTAGAGACTTGAGACCTTGAAATCTTGAGACGAGATTTGTGTTTTCTTATTTGTGTTTGTTGTTTTTTCTTGCTTGGATTTTTTAAGAAAAGATTTTTTTCTTTTTCCCCCTCTTCTTCCTTCATTCTCTCTTCTCTATTTCCATATGTTTTCTTTTCCCTTTTCTCTCCCTACACTACTTGCTATGTCTATCATTGAGCACACTCACTTATTGCATCCCCTAGCTCAATGTTCAATAGTTTGATATGTTTAGTCATCCACCCGCCTATTTATGTCTAGAGTGCTATCTATGTGAACTCAAGCCCAGTTGCATGCGTCAAACCTACCTACTTGTGCCTACCTAGGCCTACATGTGCTTCTATGTCCACTTGCCGTGCAACAAATCTTCTTTTTTTTTTCTTTTTTTTCTTTTTTCCTATCTTGTTCTTTAATTTAATTTAATTTAATTTTTTCAATTTGTATTTTTTTAAATGTTTTGTTTGTTTGATCTGTGTTCTTTTATTTATATTTTTTTGTTTCTTGTTGTATAAAACTTTTATTGAAATTTTTTATTTATGTGTAAGAATGTTGAATGTTTTATTACAACATTTGTACATTTGAACCTTTTGCATACCTCATACACATTAAACTCCATTTTTTTGCATAATGACAATAGAGAAAGTGACAGAGATTTTTAGTTAATTTTTTGAACCTTAAATCATATACCCCAATTTTGAACCTTTTGTTTGTAATTTTTTTTTTGGTATTTTTTTGTAATTGTTGTGATTTGGATAGTGCGGGATTTATAATTATTTGTGGTGGAATAACAAATTAATTATTTTTCTCGATTTTCTTGGTAATATTCTTGTGAAAACTACTAATGGATCAATCCTTGAAAATGAAAATAAAGTTAGTGGCAATGAAACATGTGAAATTTACGTGAATGATGTAATTATGGAATAAATGGAAAATGGTTTGAAAATAATCCCAATGTGCAAATTGAAATAAGCATAAATCTAAAAAATGAAAAAAGATAATGAAAAAAAATTTAATGAAATTGCATGCTCAAAAAATATTTTGAAAATCACAGGGCATAACATTTTTATGTTGGGTGGTTTATTATGTAAATGATGACTAAGATGTTGATGTTGAACATGTTTACATTATGTGTTGTATCCTTTGCTATAATGGTCTAGTCAATGTATTCAATTCAAGATTACAAGCAATAAAAAGGTTGATTTCATATTATAAAATAACGCATGTAAAAAAACATGTGGATGTAAATGATGTTATTGTTGTAAAGAGGTTTGAGGAGGAAGTGAATAGTTTAATGAGAAGAACAAAGGAAAAGCAACCAACGAATGTGTCTAAGGGATCTATTTCAAAACAAACTTGTGAAAGATTCCTTCAAAAAGGATTCAATGTGTTGCAAAAACAAATCCTTGAAAACCTTAATCTTTTAATTGTGAAAAACAATTTGTCAATTTAGTTTGTGGAGAGAATGTTTAAATAAAAGTGTTTAACTTTGCATTTATGTCCAAGAGTAAATTTCCCTTCCAAAAGGCAATTTTCACAAGAAATATCATCTAGGTTGGTGAAGAAAATTAATCAATTTTATGTTTTTTTCAACATTAGCAAAATCTCATACTGCAATAACCAACTACAATTTCTAAATGTCCAAAGGGGCATATGATGTGTTTGCTTTGGTCATTAACTTTTTGGGAGATGATTGACATTCAAACATGTCACTTTTCATTTATTTGAAACTATAAAAACTATCAAACATGCCTTGGCTCAAAATTTGACAAATTCATTAGACAAATGTGGCCTAAAGAAAAAAATATTGTTTACGTCAAAGATAAAGGGTTGAAACTTAATTTTGTTTATTTTAGTTAGGTAGAACAACCTTTTGCCATTTAGGGGCCAGTGGACAAACACCTAGAGAATGGCTGGTCAATATCTTTTCATCATTCACTAATGTACCTATTATTGAACATTTGGCAAAATATTCTAGTGTTTTGATTTTTAGCTTCTATTGTTCAAAAGGACTCTTCTTTGATCGATGTAAAAAGTAGTTTCAAAATGTGTTTTTAAACAAATTGAGTGCCTTTAGGGATTATGGTGTTACTAGTAGAAAAACGTCAATTTGTGACTAAAAAACAATTGCAATCAATTTTGCAATTAAAAAATTCCTTAGTTACTTAAATGAACTTGCATTGAAACTTTAGTTGCAAATGATGATTTAACATGATGTCATCACATTTCCCATGAATGGAGTATATGGTCACTTCCATCCTTTGACTAATGTATAACATTTACAACTACTAACCTTTATTTTACAACTACTAAATAACCTTATCATTAATTGTCATTTGTCAACACAATAATTTTTTGGGCAAATTTTTATTATTATTGAAATATTAATCTAAGCCATCCATTATGGATGGCCATAGATTTCAACACATACTCTAATCAGATTTTGACACGTGGCAAAACTTGGAATTTTTCAATATATGATTTTATATAATATATAATCAGGAAAAATCAACATGGTCCAATTTAACTATTTACATGATAACACTTGGAAAAAGGAAAATTTGACACATGGCACTTAAATTTTTTTTATGAAAATATTGTTTTATTGAAATCTTAATCTCAACCATCCATTATGATTATTCAATTTAAATGTATTTATATTATGACACTCAACACAATCAAAAGTTGCCACATTGCATATTGATTGAATTTTGGAAAAAATAAAAATAATAAATCATTACTTACATAGGTGAGTAGGTAAATAAAACTATGTGCATAAAAAAATACCTACCTACCTACCTACCTATTTAGGATACATACCTACCTAAGCTATTTACTTGCTTACCCACCTAACTATCTAAGTAGGAAGGTAAATAAATAAGTATAAAGGTAGAAAGGTAGAAAAATAGACAAGCTAAAAACTAACTATGTAAATATTTTTATTTTATTTTATGTTTTTCTTTTGGGGTTGAGCTTATTTGAGCTCATCCCAAATGGCACATGATTTTTAATGTGAAATCCAATAGAAGGCACTTTCTTTATATATTATGTAACATGACATTAAAAAACAAAACATATGGGTTAAACCTTTTGATTACACCTTAGTCACAAATTCAATTGTAATTTTTATAAAAAAATTCCACAAGTTTTGTACTTGTTTTTAATTTTGTAAACTATATTATTAAATAGGTAAGAAACTAATTAATTAGTTAATAACTAATTGCTACCCACCCACCCACTTACAAAACTACTTACAACATATTATTGTTTAATTATCTTAATAATTTTTAAAGTATCATTGATCATTATTCTTTCATGGTTTCCAATAACTAATCAATTGGTTATAGTAATAATTTAAAACTAATAATAAATTATTTCAAGAAATAATTATTTAACATCTAATAAATTAATCAAGTCAAAAATTAATCATTTAAATTTTTAATATATTTAATTATTTGGAAATTACTTCTAAATTAATAATTTTTAAAATTTATTCAGTTACTTAAATAAAAATATTATTTTAACCTCTGAAAATAAACTTTTTAACTTGCTAGTGATCAATTAATTGAATTTTAAAAAAATTAAGTATTAACTAATTATTTAACAAAATAAATTATTGATTAATTGGTAATTCCTGAATGTTAACTATAAAATATTAAATTTATAACTTATTAACTTAATTAGTAGATATTAAATTATTTTTAATAAACCATTAATATTAACTGATTAATATTTAGTAGTTATTAAACATAATTCTTGATTAATAAATATTAATAATTTAATTAATAATTTATATTATGAATTTTTAATAATTAAAATTAGAAAAAAATTATGAATTCTCCATTTATTAACTAAAAACTAAATCAGTTTTAACTAATCATTAATAGTAACTAAACAATTTAATTTGTGAAGAATTTATTACTTATTGTTCATTGGCTGACTAAATATTTACTAATCAATAGTCATTAACTATTAACCATAACTCTTGATTAACTACTTAAATCAGATTATTGAGATATTTCAGAACTAATCATATATATCAGAACTAATTTAATAAGGAAAAATCAGATGATTATTATCTGAATAATTATATATATTATTTTAAAATCTCATAATAAATAAATCATTATTGATAAATATTAAATATAGACTATTTATTTATAAACTTATTGACTTGTTGATAGAAATAAATTAATTTCTAATTAACTAACTAACTATTTGGAAATAACTAAAAAATAATAATTTATTATTAAGTTATTTGGTATTATGTTTAATATAATTAAATGATTAAATAAAACTATTTTAAATTCATACATAATATTAACTAATGAATTATTTGAAATTAATGATTGCTAAATAATTAATGATCGTTTAATACAATGATTATATCATATTAATATGATTTTTTACTATAATTTAATCATTGTTTAATAAAGATGGTAATTCTTAAATGAACCATACAAAATCAAAATGGTTTTTTTCAATTCAATATGCCCATAATATGGTCAAATATATGTATACTATACTTTGAATACAAACTAAATATCTTAACATACCATGAATACAAGTCAAATATGCTTAATATACCTTGAATATAATTTAAATGCACTTTAATATGTTAAATAAGCTTAATAGATGTTTAATGTATTTTTTTTTAAATCTATATAGTATATTATTGATGTAATCCACAAAACCCAAATGTACATTAATAAATGTATAAACACACCATAATAAATAACTAAATTACAACTAAATGAACATAAGAGTTTATTCTTGGATGAATAATCCAAAAAACTAGTTAATATGGAAGGATATGTAATTTAATAGTTACACCCTAATCACAAAAATAGTTGTAAAGTTTAAAAGACCATGGTTAGTTGTGAAAATGATGAAACAAAGTTGCAAATGATAAGCATTTACATGTAGTCACATGTAATTACAAATTGAATGGTTACATATTAAAATTTTTTTTTCTAGTGTGTGTGTTAAAAAGTAGGAAGATGAATAGTTGTGCATGCTTACTTGACCCAAAAACGATACCCATGTGTGTGCTGTCGGTTTGGCCGTTCGGAGATGGGTGTTTTTGCAAACAAATTTACAAACTATTTTTTACAATTTGCCAAGTTTGAGCCCATTTTTTCACTTTGCAAAATTGTTAGGGTTTGGCAATGGGTGTTGTATGGAACATTTACAAAGGTTTGAGGGTTTGGTTTAGAGGTGGGGGCTTTCACATTTAAAGAATTACAACTCAATATTTTAAAATGTGACAACCCTAAACCCTAAAATGCACATAGAACACACAATGGGAAACAACAACATTTATTAACATGCCAAAGGAGGAACTTTTCATCAAGTTTAGCATTTTGGTTTTCCCCCCAAAATTTGGACAAGGCAACAAGTTGGTTGCAACTCTTATAAAATTAAGCAGAACTTTTAAATAACATCTTCAACAAGTATGTTTTCCCTACCAAAGCACATAAAGGATGAGCTATAATCTTTTTAAAGGTTATAATTCCTAATGCAATTTGTTAAGATGTTTACATGTAGAAGATGGAAAAGAACAACATCTTACAAGGAATTCAAATTTTAATATAGAGGCAACACATTTAATACATGTCAAAATAGAGATAAGGGAAGGTCAAGCTTCCGAATCAAGGTTGGGATTAGGGTTAAATGCACGTAGAGAAGATCTAATAAAAAACAAGTAGTTGAAAAATAGAGGGAATTCATATTTGAATATAGAAGCAACATCTTTAGTACATGTCAAAATAAAGATAGAATATGGTCAAGGTTCAACATCAAGGCTGGGATTAGGATTAGATGTAGAGAAGGAGGATCTTATAAAAAACAATAGCTAAAAATTAGAGGGAATTCAAATTTGAATGTAGAGGTAACATATTTAATACATATCAAAGTAAATATAGAATAGGGTCAAGGTTCACGATCATGGCTAGGATTATGGTTAGATGCAAAGGGGGACAATTATAAAAAACAAGCAGTAATAATACTAGCCTTTGGACTAGATGTGAAGACAAAAATCATAGATCGGATCTATGCATAGAGGTATAAGAAAAATATGTGTTTTCATTGGTTATAACATCATGTAAAAGGAAATTCTAAAGTTCAAGCACAACCAATATATACCAAATTCCCGCAAGCTCAAGCACAATGCAGCAAGAGGTTCAACCCCACGACCTACATAAAAACAATAGATGTCACATTGATGTGGAAAAAATTTGAAATTTTTTACAAATTCATTGCATTTATTAGGTTCCTTTGGGAACATGCAATTGTAAATTTTCCAACCTTAATTCATTTCCCATTTTCTTGGGTTGAACTCACAAAATCAAAAGGTGTACCTATACTTGAACCTAACTTTGAACCTCCAATTCCTTAAAGGCTAGGGCCAAGAGGAGAAAATGACACAAATTGTGCCCCTTAGATAGAAGAACATCACCATGGGATTGATCAACAACGAGAATGTGCCCCTAAAACTTGAAATCGTGCCCCTTGAACATGAGGAAGCCCCAATATAAAAAACAGCTTGAATTAGTTAGTCTTTTATAACATCAATGAAAGGCAAATGGACAAGTGAAATTTGGAGGAAGCCATGGAAACAATTGAACAACGTACTTGTTTTTTATCGGGGGTTAGTCGGAATTTTCACATGCCTTTAAGCTTTCTTTCTGACCATCTAAATGGATGCACCCATAGTAAAAAAATGGGGCCACCGAGAGTGTTGATAGAAAAAGGAGATGCAATAGTTTACAAATGGACTCTTGCAATGGGGGAATGCGGCTTGTTAATATCATTAAACCAACTTAAGCTGAAGGTTGCAAAGATGACTCAAATAAAGGTGACACCATGGTGAGATGGCATACCTGGAAAAAATTAGTGGTGATAATTCAAGAATTGAAATCCAAATGTGGTTGTAAAGCAAGTTAAAGGTCTTGAAAAGTGTAAAACACAAGGTTTGACAATTGTTTTTGTAACAAATTTTAACAAAATTGGCATCATTATATAACCAACATCAATACCCTTCTAATCACATATGAAGAAACAATCAAACAAGTGTACAAATAGGCAAACAAGTAAGGGCATGGGTGTTGGTTAAGAAAAGGTTTAATGGAATTTATAGTATTATCCCAAAATCTCAAGAATGGTTGATTATAAATTGCATTATCAACATAATGGGTGGGAATCTATTGGGCTTTTACATTTTTAGAAGGGAACATCTAAGAAATAATTACATTAAATTATGCAAACCAGGTACATGCATGGGTATGCAAAGAAGGCATGGATGATGTTTTTTTGTTTAAGGAATTTTTATCTTTTTTTAAGTGATTTGTTATAGGTGGAGTGTCTACAACTAACCGACATTTATTAATTATAAATGGCCATGGTAGGCATGTAACCTTATAAATAGTATAACAAGCCCATGAATTTGGATTAAACATGATAACTTTACTTGTGCATACCTTTCATGCCCTTTAGCCATTGGAGGTCTCTTGTTTTAAGCCATTTAAAATTTCATTTCGAAAGGTTAGGGATGCAACAATGGCCAATAAAAACTAAATGGAACTAGATAAGATTACTTTAGCTAGATGGGTGGACCAGGCTTTTGAGCAAGCACTAACAAAAAAGAATATCAAGTATGGGTTTAAGGTACCATGTATATGGCCTTTGGATCTAAATGCAATGAACAACAAATTCCAACCTTCAAGCCTTTACACAACATGGCCTAGCAATGAAGGAAATAAAATGAATAACACATCAAACAAACAAGATGGTCATGGCTAAGATGAACATGTTAAAGGAAAACATGCACCAAATGATTAGGGCTAAGGTGATCAAGGTGAACATGAACAACAATATGAAAAAGAAGATGTTGCCACATATCTCCTCAGTATACACACATTAATTCACTGATCAAGCCCAGGTTATTGTAACCTAAACCAAAATATTACACAACATTATTATGTAAATATGCTTCATAGCCCTCCCATGATAGAGGATAGGGCAGAAAAAACCTAGTAATAAGTAAATCTAGACAACTTTAATCAATAACAAATGTAAAAAAAAGAAATTTATTTGAATTTGACTCAAGATATCATGAAAATGCACCAACTTTTGTCGTTCCTTCGTCTACTTGCAAAACAAACTAAATGAAAAAAACTTTTAACTAGAAAAATGGATTATTTGTAGTCTCATGTCATGATCAATGTTGAATACCTAACAATTATGCGTAAACAGGCTATGGAGAAGGCATTTATAAAAGTAATAAGGGAAACACGTCACAAGGGAGTAAAGGAAAATAGGGTTTAAAAAACTTGCAAATTATTTCACTATAGATGAATGGGCATCCCAACGTGTAATTACTAGAAGTGCTAAAATAGATTTTGAATATAATTAGTCTTCAACAATTGTCAAGGAAACAAAGTAGCATCTACGTGAACATCTACAAACTTCCTAGGTACACAAGGCCAAGAGATCATTCCAATTATAAAATTTTCAAGGTTCACTTCAATAGAATGGGAAGCAAGGTTACAAGCAAGGGCTAAATTGCTTGCACATGATCACATTGTAATGCACTTGCTTCATTTTACTAAATAACCAGAGCAAAGGAGCGGGGGTTTAGGGTTTAAGAAGATTAAAAGGATCGTTAATAACTACATAAAGAAAGAAAAGGAGGACAACAAATATCAAAATCATGATCACAACCAAGAAGATCGCCAACAATTGTAACCAAAAAAAAGAAGGATGAAAACCACAAAGATCAAGATCACGACCACAACCAAAAGGATTGTTAAAAATTACAACCAAGAAAGAGGAAAAAGAAGACAATAATCAAGATCACGACCATGACTAGGAAGATTGCCAACAACTATAATGAAAAGAGAGAAAAGACAAGGACCACAAAAATCAAAATCATGCCATGATTAAGAAAATCACCAACATCTATAGCCAAGAAAGAATAAAAGGAAAACAACGATCAAGATGGCGACCATAACCAAAAAGATCACCAACAACTGCAATCAAGAGAGGAAAAAGAAGATGATGATCAAAATGGTGACCATGACCAAGAAGAATGCCAACAACTATAACCAAAAGAAATAAAGGACAAGGACCACAAAGATAAATATCATGACCACAATTAGGAAGATCACCAATAGTTGCAAGCTAAGAGAGAATAAAAGGAAAACAACGATAAAGATGGCAACCACAACCAAAAGGATCGCCAACAACTATGAAGAGCATGAAAAAAAATGAAGAGCATGAAAATCAAAATCACGACCAAGAGGATTGCCAATAGCTACAACCGATAAAAAGAATGGATGAATATCATGAAAATCAAGGTAATGACCATGACTAAGAGGATCGCCAACAGTTGCAATTAGGAAAAATGAGAAAAAAATTATGACCACAACCATAAGGATCACCAATAGCTACAACCAATAAAAAGAAATGATAAGGACCATGAATATCAAAATCACAACCAAAAGGATTGGCAACAATCACTAGAAGAAAAACATGTATTTTCGACTACTCTTTGTGATTAAATTTTAGTCACAAGAGACATTTTGCAACTAAAATCCTTTAGCCGCCTAAAACAAGTCGCATGTGATAAACTAGTCGCAAATGATAAAAAATATTGTATGAAAGAAAAAATCAACAAATACATTTCATCCTTTGACTCCATTGTATATGTATTATCACATGCGACTAATATGCAACTATTTTGGTCACAATTGAAAGCAAATCATGTGCTACCACATGTCTTAATATATGATTATTATTATTATTATTATTATTATTTTGAAATAATCTAAAACGTTCAATTCAAAGACTTGGATGATTTTATATTATGACACGTGGCCCAATGTAAATATGCCACATGGCATTTAAAAATATTAATATTAAGTTAGTAGGTATATAAATAGGTGCCTACAATCCTTACCTACCTACCTACCTACTTAGGTAAAAAAATAAATAAGTAGGTTTTACCTTCCTAAGCTAAATACCTACTCATATAGGTAGGTACTTAAATAGGTAGGTACATAGGCTGACCTAGATGGGTAGGTCAAACTAAGTATTTACCTAACTAAATAGATAAGTAAGTTGGGGAGGTATGTACTTTAGAATTTTGCATTATTTGTTTTTTTTGTTATGGGTTGAGCCTTTTGATTAACTCATCCCATGTGCACAAACTTCTTAATGTGAAATTACATAGGCACACCCCTTTGTTTATATAGTGTTCAAAATAGGAATGGAAAACAAACAATATGAGATAAGTTTTGAAGTTGCAACTTCCTTACAAACAAAGTTGTAATTCCAAAACTTTCTTCATCCCTTATTTTGAGGGTTTTTAGATTTTTAAACAATTCAAGTACTAGATAATTAAATAATCATTTAATTCATAATGATGAAATTTACATATATTTAAATTATAAACTATACACTACAAATATTCAATATTCATTA
>Ga0116231_10009460_pt1 | contig 16433 bp, 13 predicted proteins | sample S1TSphgellanicum_2_FD_89695 | JGI IMG/M metagenome (GOLD analysis project Ga0116231, IMG submission 89695) | Host-associated microbial communities from peat moss isolated from Minnesota, USA - S1T2_Fd - Sphagnum magellanicum MG | ecosystem: Host-associated > Plants > Peat moss > Unclassified...
ACACCTACTCACCAGTGATTTTTTTGAGACAAATTTGGTGGGTTTTCAGTGAAAAAAAATTGGGGATTTTTTGGATTTTGTAATGTTATATTTTTTTTTTTAAATTTTTTTTAAATTTTTAAATTATTATATTAAATTTCTAAAAAAAAAAAAAAAAAAAAACCCAAAAAAAAAAAAAAAAAGGCGGTCACCATGTATCCCAAGCATGGTTGAGGGTGGTCCCATTTCTAATTGAAAAAAGTGGAGAGTAATTGGTTTTTTCTTTTTTTTGGGTCTTATTCGAGCTTTTTGTCATTGGCTCAAGTATATTAAATCTTTTTTTTGTAAGATCACCCATTCCAATATTATTCTTGTGGTTAAGAGTGAGATTAATTTTAGAGTTCTTATAGGATTTTGTTAGATCAATTTTTTTTTGTTTTAATCAATTTTCAGGAAGGAAAAAAAAAAAAAAAAACTCTGAATTCAACAACTTTCTCTCCATTAGTTTAAATTTTGTAAAATTACAAATGTTCACATTATTTTGTTAAGGTCTTTTTGACAATACCAAAAGGGGCCTCACAATTTGGGAGAGTTCCAACTTGATCACATCCAAAGAAATAAACAACCACCTATTCTAATCTATAGATTAATATTTTAATCACATGGTTCTTTTTTAAATCCTTTTTTTTCCTAGTCACATGCAATAAATTTTTTGGTCACCAGTTATAAATAAATAAATAAATCTTTGTGGTTAATGTTTGTGAATCTTAATGTCATTCACTCAAATTTGTGTTTTGGATAGAGTCACTTAATCGCTCGTTAATAAACAACCAACATATCATTTACCAACAAGCAAGGAGTCATGTAATGTTTCTACCCTAAGAATGGACCCCCAAAAAGAAAATTAAATTAAAAAATAAAAAGACAAAACAAACTTCATGTTATATAACATGTAGTCTCTCCTTTTAAGGAGAAAGCCAACAAAAACATAAACATGCAAAGCACTTTGACAAATCATGTATGGTGAAGAAATGACAATAACATCTAGTTAATAGGTTACAATCTCATTAGAAATATGTAAACAAAGAATGACAAGAAGTACATGAAAATTTGTTAGTTCATGCTACATTACAAATATTTACAACAATGTACATTGTTGTTCAATTAAAGTTTTCATTTGCGTTTTTGTCAAGTTATGTTATCAAATTAATTTTATGCAATTTCATTAACAACAATTAACACAAGTGCTCTAATAAAATTTCCCATTATTTTCAAAAAAAAATCTTTATCTTGCAATTGTAACCCCCATAAGTTCACACAATTCATTCAGAGTACATGTTTTGAATACATGTACATTGTAATCAAAGTGGGCAAATCCTAATATATTTGAAGGTTTGATTGTTTAATATACTTGTATACATTAGTTCCTTGCCAATTGGAATTTATTATCTAGTATATTTCTAAATGGCTTTCTACTATATTCAACCTTACAAGTTTTCAAAGTTTCTCATCATGTACCTAAACCACCATGTTAAATTAAAACTTGATGGTTCATGAAGCTACACTAGGGGAAAGTAGAAGGAGAAAAATGCAAATGTCCCATACTTGTTAATATGATAAATACCCACAACTGTTTAGAAATAAATTCGTTTTCCTATGTTATCATAAGCATGTTAAATTTGATCCAATTCTTTTTGGGAAGACAATATTGAGATGATTGTGGCCAATTTTAATTTTTTTGGTGGTAAGTTTCTGCATCTTGGAATTATTTTTTTCAAGATTGTGAAAAAGGTGAATTACAAGGTTTTTTTCGCCATTTTTTAATATTCACAAGTGTTTAGCTTCATCAAATTTCAGATAGTGGTTTAACAATTAAACCCAACATTCACAAAAAAATCCATAACTTATTTCCAAACACAACTATTGTTCCTCCAACTCGCTTTTGCTCACCAAAAATATCATTAATGAATAATTGACATGGTGCAAAATTATAATTAGAGCCAAGGATAAGTGCGAATTAGATCATCAACATTTGACAAAAGGTTTGGATATGCTTCAACTGCATCTACATAATAAAGTTTTGTCATTGCAAAAAATGGGTGTATTTGACACTACCTTGTCAAAACCATTCAAGCTTCACAAGCTTGGCAAGTGTGTAAATCACACCAATCAAACAACAATTTTGCCACTTTACAACTTGGTCATTGGTCCCAAGATTAAGCAAACACTTGTTCAATTTGGAGAGCTTTTTCATGAAAATGTTGAATGACATCATGACTTTTGTTGAGTATTTTGAATAACATCATGACTATGCGTTAGTATAGGATTTGGGCATAAAACTTTGGCTCAAACTTGATTCAATGACTAAGTGACATCTTGAATATCATGGGCATGTTCTATAAAATGCATGCATTTCAATGAGAAATTGTAGACCTTTCTATTTGGCAAATTCAACCAATAGTGCAAAATTGCATAGAATCCAACTTTTATTATCTGCTCATATCAAGGGATTATTGCCAATGAACCTAAAGAATCAAACTTTGAGAAATAACCTACCATATGCAAATGGTGAATTGGACGTTTGTAGTGGGAATTTGAGCTCACCACAACTTCCAACCAAATGAAACAATTAAGATGCATTGAAATATCTATTGCAAGAAGTCAATTAATGGTGCTACAAAATACATATTCATGAACTACCATAGAAAAGACAAAGGAGAGTTAATTTCGTTAACACATGGTGTTTGTACCAATAGATTTACACATACATGAAGAGATATGAAGTTGTGAACATTTGTTTTTAACCTTAATCCATCATTTTGTTTGATCCAAATTTTTGTTTCCAATCATGTGCCTACATGATAATCAAACATATGGACAAGAAGATTATAGTAATAGTTTTGCATTGCCCCTCTAGAGAACAAAGACTTTGCATCACTTTCCTTCTTGTGCATTTGATGAAATAAATTGATAGTAGTACTAGAATCCAAATCCACACCCAAAATTGCATTGTTTTTGTGCACCCTCCTCCTACCCATGGAAGCTTGCAAGAATATCAAAACCACTTCCAAGGGAAACGAACAATTTTTGCAAGTCATCTTTCTATGATTGTCAAAAATGTTTCTACATTACAAAGTCAACTTCCTTCGTAACCGTGATTGTGTGATGGATGAACATAGAAAAAATAGCTTTGCAACTTTGAAAACAACACTATTCACACACATTATGATTGTACTACAATTAATTCACAATAGGCAACAAAGAAAAAGAATTGTTTTATGTAAAATAATAAAAACATTATAAAGTTTTTTCAAAACACCTTCATGAATAAGAAGTGTTTTGTATTGTAATATTTCATAGTCCATTGCAAAAGTTATCAGCATCAAACAAAAGAATGGGAAATATAATTAACCTTGATTTTATCATCAATGCATTTGAACATTAGGGCATTCTTCAACATGAAAAGTCATGAACCTACCAAACACCACATGATCTCCAGCAATAAATTTGATCCATCAATCCAGTGAAAGGCACAACAAAGTTTAACACTTGCTATTGATTGGCTCGATGATTTGATTGGTCCAAGTGGGTTGCTATTATTAATTTATCACTTGTCCCCATTTTAACGTCATGGGTGAGGTTGGGAAAAAATAAATAACTAATCTTTGATGTGAGAAATATTGTTGTAAGGTTGAATACTGAGCATGGGTGGACCTACTTTTAGCTACATATCCTATACATTTTTTACATGTCCCAAATAATGAACAAACAACATACATCACAAACTTCGATTTTTATGACATAAAAGAAGAATTGTCAACAAGAATTTGACATAAACAAAATAGGTAGACACAACCCTAAACATGTATATCTATTTATTTAGGCCCACTTTAGATGTGGTATGGGGTCCAAATTCCTAGGAACCAATTTGGAGTCATTTGAAGCAAATTGTGGCATGCAATGGTGGCAAAGGTGTCGTAAATTGCATCATTGGTTCTCGTGTGCTCATTGCTATGAATGCATGTAAGAGGTGGATACCCATAGGGTCAATGGGATGCATGCACACACATTGAAGGATATTTGCAATTGAGGGATGGGGTAATCCAAGTCATGTCCAAATTGCTATTGAAAAAATTGGGGATGATAATTGAAAAGTTGTGAAAGTTGGTCGAATTGTACATCAAGTGCTTACCCTTGGGCTATAACATGATAAATTTTGAACATGTTGGGCCTTAAGTATCTTGTTAGACAACATGCAAGAAATGGTATAATGACGTAGAAACTTCGAGATGGAATTTTGAAGTCAAACCATTTGTTGCCCAATGAATTATTCAAACAAAAAAAGACACGCTCGAATTAGGGCAAGTAGAAAATCACATGTCACTTTAAAGTGTTGTTAAAAAAAAAAGGTGTTGTTGTCGACTCATGTTAAGGGTTCAAGAAGGAAAAGACATTGATCAACCATGAACTTAATAATTATGATTAAAACTACAAGGGTTTAATTCCCTAAATAGGTTGCTAGGGCAATGGTGGATGTCAATATGAGCCTGATGCCAACAAAAGTTATTAGGAGAGAGGTTTGTTTACATGTTAGAGGTCTTTTTGGGCTATCAAAAGATCCTAAACCCAAGAAGTGCCCAAACATTTGAAGGAAGGAAAAGTAAAAAAGAATAAAAGATTTTATGAAGGTGGAGGAAGGTGTGCATTGTAAAAGATTTGATGGCTATTGCACAAAACAATGAGTGAAAATTTCAAAGGCTACTTGAACATCAGCTAATATGGGGAAAAGGTCCACATATTGAACATTTTCTAACGAGACATCTTTGATGAAAAATGATGTGAATGATGAAGTGTTTAATGGAGCCTCTAAGATTTTAATTATTTTCAATGGGGTGGTAAACCAGGATGGGGTGTTAAAGTTATGTGACAAATTAAAAGGTGACTATGCCACACATTTCTGAGGTTGGATAAAAAGACCTATTGCACAAAGTTCAAATTGGAAATGTTTTTAAGCATATGATACAATTGAAGGGGGACTTATGATGTGAATGGCATCTACAATGGATGGAAATAGATAAGAAAGGGAACAATTAACTATAAAACATAAGGCCCTAAAGTTGGTTAAGGCGAAAAGTGCCCCACCCAAAGGATCACCTTGACAAATTCCCATAGTAGATGGGATGATTATGACATCACTTTCATGATTATGGTGGATTGTAAAAAAGTGGGGACTCAAAAGCATAAAATGCATGAACAAAGGAGATGAGTTATATGATGTCTCCATTTGCTACATGAAATTCTTAAAATATGATCACTTTTGACATCAAATTGAAGATGTTTGCCACGTCTAATTGAAAAAAACCTAATTAAGGTGGAGGTTTAGGGTGCACTTGATGTCGTGGATTACTATTTCACAACCACCCTTAATTGCAACTTTGAACTAGGGCGGGGAAAAATGTGTTACAAAAATGTCACATAATTGAAAGCATAAAATGCAACTTGTGAGTTGATGCAGTACCTCCCTCACTATAATGGGGCAAATTCCACTTAAAGGCTTAGTCATGGCTAAGAGGCGGGTTGCCCTAAAGACACATGTAATTCAACGTGGAATGTGCCCTTGTGCGATATTAAAGCAAAATTAAAACAACTAAATGAATCCATTTGTTAAATCTTTTGTGTGAAAATAATTTTGAAGGTGTTTAAAAACCATTATAAACAGACCATTTGTTGATAACTATGGCATATGTTGGAAAGTCAACTTGAAGGAATCATAAGAAAACTTAAGGTCTTGGTTTAGTTCATAGTTTTCTAGGAAAAACAAGAAGTGGTCATCTAATTCAAGGTGTAAAGTGGTAAGAGTTGACATGGGTGCAAGGGAAAATGGTGCCAAAGTGCGAATCGCTCAAAAATATTCCTTTGGGCATTGGAAAATTAAACTATGAAGAAAATGTTTATGAAGAGGATGATCATGTTGGGGAAGAAGCACTGAACTTGAACTTGCCACCAAATCTTAAGCTTGTAAAAAGAAGTTCTATTACAAGATTTCCCATTTGCATGTTACAAAGTGCTCGAGTTAAATAGGCATTTCCCTATGCCTTGTTGCCCCACCACAAGGGGGCAAAATGAGACACCATTGGGGTAATAAGATGAACAAATGCCATGCTACCACATTATAGGGTCTTGTGCCAATTTATCCAATGGAAAAAGAAATGCCATTTGTATATCACAAACATAAAGCGATAGAGATGCGGTTGTATAGTCAAAGATGATGAAAATTTAAATGAAATGAGCTTAGAACATCTAATGATGAAACCCAAGTCCAAGTTAATGTGGGCAAGTGGGGGCAAGGGAAAGTATTGAGTCGGAATGGTCATAAGGGTTTGGATTAGATGAATTGAATGCCTAACAAGAATGCTAATGACAAGTTAACTTTCAATTAGTAATTTGACATCCACATGTGGGACAAAAAAATTTAGGTGGAAGTTGTGAGAGTGTTAAGGAGAGGCCTTTGGGTCCCACTTACAAGTGCATCAGTGCTCCCTAGCCCCTACCCGGGCATGCCTTGTTCCGTGCTTGTAACATGGTTGCCTACTAGGGAGTTTTATTTCTGAATTTCTTCTTTTTCACTGCACTATCTGTTGTGTCTTTGTGAAGGTTTGTGTCTATGCTGCAAAAGACATTTGTTTACGCAATCTACTTCTGCTCCTTGCTACTCATATTGTATAGAACTTGCTGGCCATGAAAGAAAGGAGAGAGACAAGGCCTTCTTCCTTCCTATACCTGAAACTCTAGACATTTGTACTGTAATAACTAACTCCACCTTTGCAGCGAATGTGTAATCAATCTTCTTTTGCCGGTAGCAATAAGCAAACACTAAAAAACTTGTTGTTGTTGCACCCACGAGCCTTGTTTGTCTGCGAAATTCAGTGTCAAACTTCCTTCCTTCCGCATGCTATTTCTCGGCCTCAGAAGGTGACAGTTTCATTCTCTCCTTTATGAAACCTAAATTTTATGTCCATTTGGGCATCCTTTCAACTCATCTTCATTCGGGGACCCCTTAACCCTAATTCTTCATTAACCCCAAATATACGTCCATTTGGACATTCCTAAAACCCTGTCAGCTCATCTTCAATTTGGGCACTCCTTAAACCCTGATTCGGCTTTAACCCCAAATTTATGTCCATTTGGGCATATTCCCTAAACCCTAATACGCCTTAAACCCTAAATTCATCTCCATTTGGGCCATCCCCTAAACCCTGATTCTCGGGAAACCCTAAATCCATACCCAATTAGGCGTTCGCTAAACCCTAATTATCTGATCCTCGGAGCTTCTCGTATTTTGCAGCTGGTTCTTGGGCAATCAAGCACCTGGTGTTTGGAGAGAACCCTTCTTGCCGGCCATGATGTGGAGGGGCGAATGGAGATGGGGGATGAAGAACTTTATTCTCAAAAGCGTCTGAGCTTGTGAAGCATTGTGATCGAGGGGTCTGTGACAAGATGACTCGCGCTTTCAGTCTCTTGATGTCGCTCACACGTCGCCATTCTGCAAGATCCAGTAGCTCCTTCGTGAGTAGAAACTGTTGTCATCGAAGAGGATTTGCTTCAGTTATAGCTCCTGAGGTAGACAATAATGTGGTCAATCGAAAGGTTGCCTCTTCCTCCTCCTCCTCCAACCACAACAACAATGTTGGTGCTGGATTTCATGGGAACAATGATAATGGTAGAGGACAACAACAACGCTTCAGAAATCCTCGGAAGATGGTGCAGCAGTCGCCTGAAAGTGAAGAAGCATCATCATCATCATCATCAGCACCACCACCACATGTGTTCTGGAGCTCTGATTTCTGCGACCACCGAGGTATGCAAGTGGTGTTTCTGGGCACCTCATCATCCATGCCCACCATCAGCCGCAATACTTCATGTATTGCGCTACGCCTTGGTATGTACCCATGAGCATTCGATTCCATGAATTTTGCTTCTTCTATTTTTAGGATTTTCGGTTTTGCGGTTTTCTTTTTCTTTTTTTTTCGGTTTTGGGTTCTTTGTTTTGTTTTTTGGGAGTGACAAGTCTCATGGTGATGAAAGACATGACACCTCTTTGGCTTTTTCTCATGCCTTTTTATGTAGATGGCACAATATACATGTTTGATTGCGGGGAAGGAGTGCAACGACAATTACATCGAACTCCCTTTCGGCAGAAGAGCATTGATAGCATCTTCATAACACACATGCACGGTGACCATGTATCCTTACTGTAGATACCCAGGTGTTGACAATTTGCTACATGCTAAATCTTTCTACAATTTGCTTGAGAATTCTTTTTTGTGTTGCATCACGTTCCTTGACCTGAACATTTGCTTTGTGGGCTCCTAGATATTTGGACTTCCAGGTATGTGTAACTGCTCAATTTTCTAGTAAATGTATCACCTGTCTTTGCTTGACAAATGCTTCATCCAGTCTGTGTTGTGAAGATGTGAATAATTGCATTTGTTTTTTGGAGAATTTGGCATCTGCTTTTGTAGTGGGTAGGCACATTGTGACTTTTGGATGGGTTTTGGGTTCTGTGTTGGAAGGCCTTCTATGTATGATAGGCATGACTGCTTCACCATCAAAGCGCCCTATTGAGATTTTTGGTCCTGAAGGTCTACGACAGTGGATCCGCACCACACTCAAGCTGTGCCATGCACAGATTCCTATCAAGTATGTAGTGCATGAACTTGTTCTGCAGGAGGTGAGTTTTATTCTTTGCTTTCTCTTCTCCATGATGGAATCATGCTATTTCTGGCCATGCAGGACAAAGCTGTGCAAGAAGTGCATGTGTAACCATGGAGCATAAATGTAGAACTGGATTTGCAGAAGTGCTGCACTAGTCCTATGCTTGTGTTGTGAGCAGTTTTGCTCCAAGGTTGGGTTATTTGTATATTGTCATCAATGAGGTGACTGGGGGAGGGACGGCCAGGAAAAAGCCTGGAAGAGAGCAGCCAAATGGAATGTAATTGAAGAGAAACATCAAGATGAGCTTTCTGGGAATGACATTATCTGCTCAAAGGATGGACTGTGGCATGTGTAAGATCTCCAGTTTTGGAACATCTGGAATGCTCATGTGAAAGTATGTGTAGGTCTCATAGGCTAAGATTCCATGCCTGAATGTGCCCTCAGGAAAATGCTGATTGCTTGCTCCCATCACTAGGTTTAGGGTTTAGGGCTCCATCATGTAAAGGATCCGCTTGCGGATCCATATCCAGCAGGTTGCTTAACAGACAGTGGGTGTTCATGCTCCTTGATTGCTACAGACATGAGGATGAAAAATATGTTGTTGTGGCTGGATTGTTGAAGCACACCATCCCTTGTTGGGGTTATGTGGTACAGGAACGGCCACATGCTGGCAGGTTTTTCTCTCTTCTTTAAGCACAAGAATGTTCCCTTCTTGCAAGTTTTTTTGGCTATTTCCTCGCAGAATCAGTGTAGGTTGACTTGTAAGATGGCATTGGGACTGATGTAATGTGTCATGGTACTGGATAGATTTAATGTGGAGCGAGCCATGGAGGCTGGGGTGCGTCCTGGGCCCATGTATGCAATGCTGCAACAAGGTCGTGATGTGACTCTCAGAGACGGGACAGTGGTATGTTCTTCTCATTTAACTGGATGGTCATTTGTTTTTTTTCACTAGATTTCCATGTGTATCTTGAGGATTAGTCCTAGACCCTAAATCAGTATGTATCCACTTGGTATCACAAGAAAAAAACAAAAATACTTGATCATTCTGTGTGCTCTTGCAACAACATGAAGCACCAAGTGTCTGTTGGGGTGCTCTGCTCAGCATGAATGCTGCATGGTTTTGTTTGTTCTTTGATCTTAAAGAGAACACAGAAGTTTTGACTATTTCACATAGGTGTGCAACTTGCACTACTGGCAAGGGTCCTGCAGGAGGAGAGGGTTTCTCTGTCTTGGTCCACTTGCTTTTTCTCCTGGACCATTGATCAGAACATTACATGATGCTAGCTTGCTGCTACACTTGTACAGGTAAAATCGGCAGATGTGGTAGGCCCACAACGTCAAGGACGTAAAGTTGGTATGTTTCCTTTTATCTTTTGGAATGGAGTTGTAGGTGATTAGTGATTAAGCTATGACACCATGTTTGTTTGTCCCTGCTCCAATGTTCTTCAATCGTGAAGAGTCTTTGCAGTTAGTTAAGTCTTTGGAAATTACAATTGGGAGTTTTAGGTGGAAGCAGGCATGTCTTAAAATACTGTTTTCTCTATCATGATCTTCTCTTGGGTCCCCTCTGAGAGCATCTAGTGCGGTGAGTGCATTGTTATTTGCAGTAATTCTTGGAGATACAAGCGACTCGCGATCCCTGCTTGTTGCAGCCAGGGGGGCAGATGTGGTGGTTCATGAAGCGACAGTGACAGAGCATGAAGCTGACTTTGCTGTTGATCGTGGCCATTCCACTGCCTGTATTGAATTCCTATACTTCACTTGGCAAAACCTATCTTTGCATAAAGATCAATAGTGTATTTCTAGGTCTCACTAATGCAGTTCCCATGCCTTAATTCACGTGAAGATTTTTCATCCTCTTAACAGGAATCTTCATGCACCCTTTTCTATTGTAGTTGTCGAGGATTATGAAGTGCATGAACTCTTTGTTCTCTATGAGAATCCGAAGGATTCTTTCTCATTTGGAATGTGTACAATTTGAAACTTGATGAATTCTTCTGAAGAGATAGTCTGCATTTTGGTTGTGCTGCTGGGTGCTGAACAGCAATGGCTGGAAGGTTTGCACGCTCCATCGATGCCAACACTCTGGTGCTCACTCATTTTAGTGGCAAGTTGGAGGGTGCTTATTATGGAACTTCAGTGAGTCACATCTCCCCACCCCCTAGGGCCTGTATAAATCCTAAACCCTAAACCGTATGGCAATTTCTGGTCTTTACCAAGTTGTGTTTCAAAATGTGGGCTGTGTCAGAAGACTCAGCTGTTACCAATTCGATAAGCTTGATTATGAGAAGAAATAATTAGCTGAAGTGTTGGGTGATATGAGGAGGTGTATGTTTCAATGCTTGCATTGTGGAGTAATTTTGTGGAGGAATGGGTGCAGGACAATGGGACTATAAAAGATTTAATCACAGCAGCCAGTAAGTCTTTTGGCAAGAACTCTGTCATAGCTGCTCATGATCTGACAGCTGTTACCATTTGTAGAAAAGAAGACCCTGCTTTTCCTGCTCACAGAACTACAAGTTCCTTTTCAACGTGATCATGTAAAATGGAAGAGTCGGTCATGTGCCGCATGTGATTTTGTTTGCTTAGATAGTGAAGGGTATTTTAATCAGCCTCAATTGGCACTTACGAGGCTGGTTGTTAGTGCACCCTTCAAATGCATTGGGTGTTCCTATTCATCTAGTCTACCTGACCTCTCAACAAAAAGGTTCTGAATGCATACTTTGTCAATGTATTGAGGATCCATTCATGCAAAACACTTTTGACTTCATCAATGTAGTGACTACCGCTTTCTAAGTGATGCAGCTTTCTTTACCAAACCCCGTAGTCTGATTGGATGTCATCATCTGCCAGTTGTCGTTCATGTACAATTTTTCTCCCATGTGACAACCGCTCATGTCTGGTCCATGTAAATTTCATGGATCTTACTTAGGAGGAGGCATCCATGGGTTCTCAGCATTAATTCATGATGCAAATGAACAAGTTTCTTTTTTCTGTGTTGATTTCCATTGTCTCAATATTGGGTATATGCATCTTGGTGGGGGCATTGTTGTTGTTCAATCAGTGAATTAGTCTGCTGTGCTGCCAGGAGTTTTTTTTTGTCGGGTCTAACGAGTTTATTAGGGTTAGGGAATGAGAATCGGTCTTTCAAACATTATTTGACTATGATTTCAACTGTCTGTGAAGATTGCCTTATTTCCAAGTAAAATATTAAAAGGTATTTTCAAGATGTTGGCACTATACTCTTAATTATGTTTTAAAAATTGATGCATTTTAAAACAACCACTTCAAGGTGAAAGAAAGATTATTTTATTATGAATTAATTAATTAATAATAATAAAAGATAAGAGAAAAAAATGGAAAAAAGCAACTCTGGCCTATACAGGTTTCGAACCTGTGACCTTCGCGTTATTAGCACGACGCTCTAACCAGCTGAGCTAATAGGCCGAGCCAAGCCAGCTTCAAGTTGCAAGAATCTTACATTTTTATTGTTTTTATACAATACAATTAAGGTGCTTGACATCAAAGAAGACCCCTTTTATTGGTTTGGTGGTGCTCAGCAGCAGCAGCAGCATTGGGTGCAGGCTTTGCTGAAGTCTGATGATGACCTGCTTACTACTCATGGAAGCATCCCGCCGGCTTTTGAAGTGTATTGTTCTTATGATTACTCAATTTGAGACTGAGTGCGGGTGTTCTCATGATACTCAATATGAGATTGAGATATCCAAAGTAGTAGTTGGTGCACACTTGCTGAAGTCTGATCAACACCCTTAACCCTAAATCCTCACGGGAGCATCTCATGCCACCTTCTGTGTGTCTCACATGGTATTCAATATGAGATTCATAATCTGGAGATGCTTATGGATGAAGCACCCAAGAAGGTAAGTGCTCTCACAGCATTTTTTTTTTAACTTCTGAAATTCCAAGTGTTTTGCATTCACGATTTTCCTGGTTTCTACAAGAATCCTATTAATACATTTTCCCTCTCTATGTGTGTGGAGTGATAATAAACAGCCAAATTACGAGGTCCCAGTTATGGACATTCTATGGAATCATAGTACTAGATGCATGGATGTGGCATTTAGACCTCGAGCTTCACTTCAACAGACATGTTGTATTGGTGGGCATCTCAAACCCAAGCAAATGTCTTCTCACCTCTGTGTGTGCTCCATCAACAACACTAAATCCCCAAAATTCTCTTCAGTTAACTGACATGTATTTCATGAAAGTGGCAAAACACCACAGGCCTCCTTACCAATTGATCGAATCTCATCCTCACCACTAAAGCAACTGTCAGGTGATCAGCCAATCCAGAAATACACTATTTGGTATCATGGAGTTCAAGCAATTAGATATCAATTTTGACTTCTCTCAAAATGAAGCTGGAATAAGAGACCTGCATCGGTGGATGGCATGTGGCTACAAACCGATCAATTCCCAATAGCAACTCAGTTGTAGCCTCATGCCATCCACCAGGCCTGATGAGAAATGTCTAGTCATATATACAGTTTATCAAATGTCATCATAGCTTTACAATTATTTAGCTCTTGGTACCATGTCTTCTGATCGCAGAAGCACCTAACATGGTTTACAAAGGCTACAATCAATTACAACCAACAACCATCAATATCCTAGATATGAAGAACACAAGCAAAACAAGTTTGCCCTTTCCGTCGAGATCTGTCATCAAATTGTGAATACACCCACTTCTGAGATCTCCGAAGTGACATACACTTTGGTTGAAAGTCATTCCCCTTCCTTATTGCTGAAGTTGATGATATTGATCTAGACGACACTGAGCTCGATAGCTGTCGATACAACGGCTTCACTAGCATCAGTTGTTGTCGTACCTGCATACCACCAACAGTCACACTGAGTCAGAGACCACATTGGGTTCCAACAAAATGCATCTTGAATTGTCTTAAGGGGGCAAAAACACTAGAAGGATAACAATTTTCCAGCCCTAAAAAAACATGGAGCTGCTTCACAATCAATTCTGATGATGTCCGCAGAGGAATCTACTCATGGGCAACATGTCTCGATCACATCCCAACATTGATGAGTGTAATGAAGTCACCGTCTGAGTAGAATTTGTTTTCAGTCCCATCTACCCATTCAAGAATACATATTCTAGTTTTCTATCTGCACAAATGGACTGTGTAATGCAACAAAGAATCTAGAGACATAATTGCAACAAGAATCTATTCAACTATATCTGAAGGGGTAGGTACTATAACACCTTGCCACTGTGCTAAAAACATTCAAAGAAAACTGAAAGATAGAAGTTGAGGATGTTTACTCACAATGCCAATAAAGGAAGTGAAGGATGCAACAGATCGGAAAGAATGTGAAGCAGAAGTCTTCTTTGAATACCAATCCAGCTCCATTTCACACCCCACCCCTCTCCTTCTTGTTCTTGTTCTTGTTCCCCTTGTTCTTCTTTCCTCACTTCTCACTTCCTTTCAAAACCTTAAACCCTAAAATCTGAAACCCAAGTGAAGTGCACCCAAAGTCTCGCTCATAAAATCCTCAAGAACAATGCTAAACCCTGTAATAGATACTGAAAGAAAACATCTGAAAAACCTACAAAAATGGGTTGGTGATGGGGGCTCTTTGGAGTGCAGCTTACTCACTTTGTTGTGGGGGTGTGTGAGCATATCATCTCCCTCCTTCTCAACAACACTGATTCCTTCACAACCCACTTCTTGTATTTGCACAGAGATAACTTGTATGCAGCTCCCAACTCAACACACAAAACTAGAGAAAACCCATGTCTGATATACCTAAGCAAAATCCATTTTCTGTTTTTTTTCTCCTCCTCAAAATCCTACTACCACTTCTCTCTTTCTTGTCATCCCCTCTCTTCCTCCCTAATGAGAAGACTACACACTTGGGTAGCAATTGGAAAGCCAAGCTCATCAAGTCTACTACTACTACTACTACTAAAGTAGCTGTACTCGTTGCAGCTCCCCATTCCTCAAGCTCTAGTATTCTCCATCACCATCACCATCATTTCTTCTTTGATCTCAAGCTCTTGTCTTCTCCATCTCCATCTCCTCTTGGATCTACATGCCTAACAACTTCACTCCTTTCATTATCTCTTCCAGAAAAAAAGTTAAAATTTAAAAAATTAATTAATTAATTCTAAAATTTTGTGAAATCTGTGTGATGCCACACCTGCTTGCCTACCACATGCCTTTTGCCAAAACTAAAAAATGAAATTTTTTTGGCAAGTAAAGTCCACAATTTGGGCTTCACCATAGACAAGGACTAAGTACCTACTTTCTTCTTCTTCTTCTTTTTCTTCCCCCCTTTTTTTTCTTTTTTCTTTTTTCTCTTTTTCTTTTTTTTGGGGGAAAGAAACAAAAAAACACAAGAGAAGTCAAAGGAAATTTTCTTTGATTTTTGGACATTGTGTTTAGATTCATTGTAGAGTATAGTAGTAGCTTAAGGGATTTTTATAGGCCCCTAGGTAATAATAATAATAATAATGGGTCTATTTATTTTTATATGAGGATTTTTATTTGAAAGATGATATTTTTGGCTTTGTGTTGAAACTTGAGATTAGTTATTATAGAGTTATAATAATATTATCTTGAAAGGATTTTGGTTTCTTTTTTAGAGAATTTTTTTTTCTTTGACCAATAGCCAAATTTGGCTAATTCCTCTTATGGATTGGATCACCAGTGGTGACTACATCACAAAATTGCAAAAAATGAAAACCCATGTGATCATGTTGGCCCCTAGTCTAGTGATTTTGTGTAACAAATGCTGTTTTGTTTTGTCTTTGAATCTAAATAAAATTTAAAAATAATGAAAGCTTCTTCTTTGAGTTGAAGATTCAATAACTTAAAAAAATAATGAAGTTATTTTGACAAATCTGTTCACAGTTTAGGGTTTAGGGTTTAGTGTGATTTTCAATCAAGGTTGTTTTCATAGTGTGATTCATATGAACTTCTTTTGATTTTTTTGATTTTTTTTTTTCCTTTGGTGATAGATCATTTTGATTGGTTCATCACCCAAAACAAAAAAAAAAACTCATTCTCAACACACTCCTAACATAAAAATTGTCTACATATTGGCCCACTAATTGGCATGGATCTAAGTGAAAAAACCTAAAACTTTTTGTGAATCTCCATGCCAAAGACAAGTTTTATTTACACCAAGCACACAACTCTCTCATCTCTCTCTCTCCATAGCACCACACAACTCTTTCTCTCTCTCCATAGCACAACACAACTCTCTCTCTCTCTCTCCATAGCACGACACAATGAGGAAAAAATAAGGTGATGAAGAAAAACAAAATGACATGAAAGAAAAGCAATGAATTCATGAAGAAGGTTTGATAAAATTAGAAAGCCAAAAAGAAGCTCTAGTTTTTTATTATTTAACATGTGGAGGTGCACCACCCATGTGATGCAAAAAGAAAAGGTATAAAATTTCTTTGGACCTCCACCCACAACCACTTTGTAAATTAAATCAAAACAAAAGGTTGGCCTTTTCATCTTCTTCTTCTCCAAGTGGCTCATCACCCATTGCAAGTGAAAATAATAGAACTACTTTTGGACCTCCACAACCACCTTGCAAACCCTAAACCAAAACAAAAGTGTGTCATGACACCCCAAAAAAAAAAAAAAAAAAACCAACAACCCACGCCCCAACAAAAAAAAAAAATATTTATAAAAAACCCTCTACCAAAAAAAAAAAAAACATTAAACTATTTTTTTATAACTTCA
>Ga0116231_10009463_pt1 | contig 16429 bp, 11 predicted proteins | sample S1TSphgellanicum_2_FD_89695 | JGI IMG/M metagenome (GOLD analysis project Ga0116231, IMG submission 89695) | Host-associated microbial communities from peat moss isolated from Minnesota, USA - S1T2_Fd - Sphagnum magellanicum MG | ecosystem: Host-associated > Plants > Peat moss > Unclassified...
AAGGTTTTTGTTATTGTGAAGTTTTTTTGTATGGGGGGAAGGTGCCTATTTTGTGGTTTTTTTTTTTTGTTTTATGTGAGGGGGGGGGGGGGGGGGGGTGACAATGGACAACTTAATATGTACCTACTACCTATGTGCATTTGTTAGGTATTTATTTACTTCATTACTCAACTTGGTCCCCCCCCCCCTCCCTCCCCCCCATACCAAGAATATCTTTGTACTTTTTTGGAGTCCTAGTCTACTTATTGCCAACGTTTATTTGGGGGGCCAATCTTAGGATGATGTCCTTTTGCTAGCGACCTTGCAGCCTTTAAAGCCAGACAACATAGTCCCACCACATAATGATTGAGCAATTGGACAATCATGATTGAGAAAAATAGGTTGAGAATGAGAAAGGGTTTTAGGTGTTCCTAAACCCTAAACCCAATTAAGGGGGGGGGGAGAACCCTAAACCAGCACCCACCAGTGCACCTTCAAGGATGAATGGTAAGTGATCAGGAAACAGTTTTCTGTTGGGTTCCAGTGTCCCTAGCTAACCATGGTGGTTACCTCAGTTGCTTTTTAAGTTTTTTATTTTTTTTAAAAACCTACCTACTAACAACCTGCTTACTAACAACCCACAAGCAGGTTGGCAGGTTGTTAGTGGGTAGATAGTAAAAACAGCCTTTACCTATGTATGAACCATCTACTTACCTAGTAATTACCTATTTTCCTACCTCTTTACCTATGTATAAGACCTATTGCTTTACATAATTGGTTACCAAGGTGAAACCGAATATTTAACTCAGTTGAGGTTCATCCATAACTGAGTAATAAGGGGCATCCAGTGGATGATGGTGTGCTGGTAGGTGCTGCTCGTTCACTGTGGCTGGGGGGCACTTATGGAGGTGTCAGTGTCAGTATTTTAGTGAATGGGACAACTGGGATGGTAAAAATGGATTACAGTTTGGAACAGGACAGGACCCTGGAAGAACCCGTTCCGCCTAACGGAACGGTGGCTCACTTGGTGTTCCTGGGTGGGTCGTACTGGGGGTGGGGGTGGGGGAGGGTACTGGGCCCGCTCCATAGTCTGTGAAGAAAGACTTGGTGGGTCATGACCATTGTTTAGGGTTTAGTGGGTTTGACGATATTATTAGCCTTTGTTGGCTCTGCCCACAAAACACATAAAAAGACTATGCATTGGTGTAGGATTTGGGCCTAAAATTTGGACTCAAACTTGACCCAATATTTGAGTGAGATTTGGAATAAGATGCATGCATATTATGGATGGGCACATTCCCCCCATAAGTTCATGCACCTCTGCGAGAAGTTCCAAACCCAATAAATGAAGGGAAAGTTTTAGTTTGAAGTTTGAATGAATGTTGTGTGGGTATGTCGTTTTTTATATATTGTTGGGTTAGGATATATTTTTTTTTTCAATTTATTTATTCATCAAGTAAGGGTTTGTGTATGCAAAAAATAAGTTTTTTAATAGATGGGTAGGGTCTGAATATCCCCCTATCATATACCCCATTTGGGGGGTAAAAATTAGATTTAAAAATATTTAATTAAAAATGAAAAAAAGAAGTCCACATTTTAAAATTTTAAAATTATTTGATGAGGCCAAATCCAATGCCAAATGCAAGAATGGAAGTGTTTGGTTTCTCCTTTTGATTAGGGTAAGTAGGCTTATGAATGAACATTTAGTGTATCAAAAGATAATGATGTCATGATCAATATTGAATTGATGATGGACTCTAGAAATAAATTATAACTCATTTTCAGGCGTTCCAATAGGTTTTTTCAATCATCCAATTCCATTAAACGTGAAAGTTATAGACCCCCAAACTAAAGGGTATTCCATCTGAAACATATCCTTACCACACACCTTCCACTCCATACATGTGCATTTTTATCATATGTTAAGAATGCCCAATTTTATCCCATATGGTTTGTCAAAAGTTCACCCCTTATCAAAGGGAGGGTTTTGTTTTAGGGAGCTTGCAGTTATGTCAAATCTTGTGATATTGCTCAAGTGGTGATATCAACCATAGGAAAATTTAGCAAAAAATTGGCTATAAATGTGTTATGAAAGTAAAATAAAAAATTAAGCATCCATTTATAATTTTGGCTACCTACTGGAACCAAGTATTGGAATGTGACCATTTTTCATACCTTTTTTTTATAAAAAATAATCTGGTGATTGGAAACCACAATATTCACCTTCATTTTCACATTTGTAATATTTAATTTTGCCAATAAAAAACCTTCTACTTACAACACATTTTGCATGATGACATGGGGGCCACAAACGGCACAGGAACCTACTGCAAATGGCATACTATTCAGCATGGGTATCACTTACATCTCTGGATTTGTTCCTATTCAGCAGACCGTGTTACCCATCTGCCCTTCTTCAACAAATTCACTTGGCTAACCCTAGCATGACCTAGTAACCCAGGGTTTAGGGTTTAGCATTCTTAGAGGAAAGTTACAATTCCAACAAAATGGGCATCATTCTCACCAGAGTCATCTTGCTCGCCAGAGAGCCCCATGTTGCTGGCTAATTGGAACCTTTAGTGAGCATTTGGACATGATTAGGTACTCAAATATTTTAGAGCAAGTTTACCCATGCCTCTTAATTGGGCCTTTACACAGCCTTCTCACATACCACATAGAGTGTCAACCATTTCTCCAGCCCCACCCATCTATGAAGGAAGGTAGTTTGTTTGTTTTGTTTTGTCCTCATGAGATCCACCGAACTGGGATGCTTCAGATTGCATTCTTGGTCTCTTTGGAAAGCTCTGGAGGAGGAGGGGTGCATCTGCTTGGTTTCATGCCCGTTCGAACTTGCAGTGAAGAAGTTCTTGAATATTGAATGATTTCTTCACCGAACATTAAAATTAAATCATAGCTGAAAATTTCGGAGGTATTGGAATGTGCCTTTGGTGTTGTTGGGAAGATCTTGATGAGTAGGATTTAATGGAGTTTATTTGGTAAGATTTGGATTCAGAATGTGGGAGATAATTGATTTTGAAATGATTTCTGCCACTGAAAATTCAAATACATTCCAAAAATCTAGAAGCACCTTTTTGGAAGGAAAAATCAATTGAGGACGTGGTAACACCATCGCACCATCCACTCGTTGTCCGTTATTACTTAGTTGTGGATGAACCTCAACTGAGTTAATATTTGGTTACACCTTCGTTAATTAAATAGGTCTCATATATAGGTAGATAGGTAGGAAAATAGGCAACTACTAGGTAAGTAGATGGTTTGTACAACATAGGTAAGGCTTGTTTTTACTACCCACCTTCTAACAACCTGCTTGTGGGGTTGTTAGTAGGTTGGTAGTAAGAAAAAGCAACTGAGCTAACCACCATGGTTAGCTAGGGAGCTGGAACCTCAACAGAAAACTGTTTCCTGACCACTTATCATCCATCCCTCATGGTGTGCTGGTGGGTGCTGGTTCACTGTAGCCTCTTTCTTTTTAATAAAAGTTTTCTGTTGGAGAACAGATTTGCTGTTAATTGGCAACAACGACCTTTTCTTATTGGAAAAAAATTGAAAATGAAGTGATTTTTGGAATGTCTCAATTGCCGTAAGTGGAATTTTTTTTTAAAGGCATAATTTATTATGTATTTGGAAGTTAGTATGTAGCCAAAAAAATATAAGGGTAATTTAAGATTGGCACTTCAGATCTGGTCTGGTGTGTAGTAGCCATATTTGGCTAAATCTTTCTAGGGATGATCGCCACTTTTCTACATCTTCCTATGGATGACCATCACTTTGGTTGCATCAAAAACACATATTGGCCACACCTTTTAGATAAATGTCAAAAAGTTTATTAGAAGGTATTGCCAATATGTACCATCATGCCAAAAGTTGTGGAGGCATTAAAAGGAATCATGTCCATGGAGACCATACTTCCATGCAACTAGTTGTTTGAAGCTACTAGCACAATACTAGAATCTAACCTCCATTATTTTACTTCAAAATAATTTTATGCCAAAAAAAAATTTCAATTGTAATTTAGTTATAGACAAGTTAACAAATCTCAACACATCAATATGCTCTCATGAGTTTTTGTATACATAATTATTTGTGGATAATTTGCAAGTTGCATCACAACTATACAACAAAAATACTTGCATTTTAAACTATTGTTGCATTAGAAAATCATGTAGTTCTATAGGAGTTGCAAGTGACAACATTCCGTGTCAAAAATTTCCTTTAGTTTTAATTTAGTTGTAATATACGTGTCAACATATGGACAAATCAACATGCATTTGTAAGTTCTATGTCAATGTTGTTTGACTTTTGATGGAAGATGTAGATAAATTGCAAGTTCTCCATTTACCCTAGTGGTATTGGCATGGTCTATGAAGTGCCATGTCATGATGCATATTATTGGTGAGGATGTTTTAAGTTGAGACTTAATAAAGCCACATCGTCCAACTTCTCATGATTCTTACTAGCATTATAATGGATGGACCATGTTCAACCTTGTCACATATGAACCAACTATGTTATTATTAAGATTAAATTATTATACCACATTGTAAACATTAAAATAAAATAGCATACAACTAACTTTGACAAGGTCTATGCAATTATAAGCAATGAACAAGCTTCAAAACATTACATTATCACTAGATTTTTTTTTGCATTATTGTTAATGTTTTTATTTTACTTTCGTCCTTCTTTGGAATATAACATATGGATTCAAAATAACAAACTCTTGTGTAAACAACTATTTGGGCCCAACAACATTTGGAGCACATGGAGAAGGTGGTGTCATCAAAGTCATGTTCAACCAAGATGCATTTGTTCCATATAATCAACACATTTGTCCATCATAACACAACAAATATGAATTTCCTTTTGCAACACAACTTTCAATGGAGGTTTTGTTCCTCGTTTAAAAACATTTGTTGCATTTGTGAAGGAAATGCAAATGCTTCCTCATGGTCTAGGTTATCACATATAAAAAATAATTAAAAAGAATCTAACTTCATCACATATAAATGTTGAAAATCCCCTTATATTTAACCCATTCTTCACCCTTGCACGTCACAAAAAATGATAGACAATGAAATAATCCTATATTCCTTTAGTAATATATCCTTCAACAAACCCACATATTAGATGTAATCCTTGACATTGCCCATTTGCAACTCCTCATGACTAAAGATGGACACCACACCATAATAATATGTCACCATACATATTGTTGTGTTGCCATCCACTTGGTAGGGATTACCATATACCCTTGATCTTGAATATTAAAGTGTCTTTGTAGAGGGCGGGATGTTCAATGTAAATATGTTTTCATTTTCTACATGCCCACCATCCCATTGATGATTATTGACAATAATGTACACCCATTCAACAAATGTGCAAAATTCAACTTCTTTTGCAAGTCCATCCCATGTTGCACAAGCTTGAACACCTCTTTATATCACTTGCGAAACAAACATTGTGATGATAAAACAATATGTAGGATGTATATTGGAAGTTGCATTTGAACTTTTATGAAGAAAGTAATTCATATTTATATTATCAACTTATTATTCAAAATGCCATAAATTTTCCTATTTTATTCACTTTATAAGTTTTTGGAATCTTACTTCATTCACAATAGTGGACTCCTTTGAAGACAACTCCTAGCCCACAAAAGATTTGGACCACATGGAGTGGGTTCACCTAAGCATAATCAAATGATGAAGGTTGAAACGCATGTGGGGTTATTTGATTTGTGAACATAACAAATATCAATTAACATGCTCTTTGTCAATTCATTCACATGATTAATGTGCACAACTAATATGTAATTAAATTTTAACTTCAAATTTGAAATTTATAAATCAAGATTTTTTTGCATGATTTATGCAAAAGTAATCACACGTGATAATAAATTGGATGATCTTTCTTTCTACATCATCGACCTTCATGCACTTGTGCTTGAGCTTTCAAGAAATTCAAAATGAATTCAAAAGGGCAAGGTTTTAGTTTCTAAATATTTTGTGCATTTTTTGATCATTTGGTGATATAACTATCACAAATGTTACATAGTTATGACTATTTCTAAATTTTTGGCTTTCAATTTAGAACTAAAAATGAAATATTGTTGCAAGTCTTATTGTTCATTTTGAAAACATGGACAATTAAAGGCCAATGAATTTGATTTTATTTACCTGTATTAAAAAATGGCGTGAAGAACACATCCATTTTGTTCAATTTTGGATTTGTCAAATTCTAGTGACAATGATAATTGGAACTAGTTTGTGTAGATTAGGTATAAGGTCTTTTTTTGTCACTAAGACAATTACACCATGGTCATCAACCATGACAATTATAAATCGACACATGGTCAACAATTATGTATTAGAATGACCAAAGTTGACAATTATGCACGGGAATGACAAAAGTTTGGGCAATTTTTTGTCATTATTTGTTGTCATCGATTCTTGCAATAGAGTAGATGCCTATTGAGTGTTTTATGCTTAGGCCTATGTGCTTCGCAGGAATATGGCAATGATAGCATGAAGCATGATGATGTCAAAAACTTCTTCAATGATGCACATGCTTCCATTCGTTCTACAACAATAGCATAAGATTCGTTCTTACTATAATACCTATTTTGCTTTCACTTCTTTCTTCTTTCTTCCTTAAAGATCTATGTTCTCATTGCCATGTTTCTAGTCCCTTTGTTTTCATAATGAAATTGAATAGTCCATAGAAAAAAATCAATCATCTTTTAAGCATTTTCTAAAGTTTCCTCTTCAATAATATGATCAAAGTAGTTTTTTCAAATTTCGAAGATGTTGATTGGTCCTTCTTCTGGATCTCTTCATTTCAACAACAAATTTTTTTTTTTTAATTCATTTCTTTTTATGCAAGGGATCTTGCGCTTGGGGTGGGTTCATCTTCAAGTGTTTTTTTTTTCTTCTATCAGCTTCCCTCCCTTTGTTTCCCCTTGGTTTGTATGTACTCAAAGTTCTTATGTTTTTGTTTCTCCAATTTAGTCCCTAGTGGAGGCAACATGCTCCATATTGTTTGTTATTGTTTTTTGGAATTGCGGCCCACTGGTTTCTTATGCCATTATTTCAACTAATGGAAACAAAAGTGTTATATTGTGCAATTCCAGCCATGGGTCATAACCAAGTTTGTGTATAGATTTTCCATGATATTTCATCTGATCTTGATATTGGCATTTGATTTTGTCTTATGGAAAATAATTTAAATGAACAAATCCATAACCCTTTGTGGTAATTATTTGCAAGAAGGACATCCTAAGTGCAATGCAAGAGTGTCATCAATACTTGAAGCACTACAAAAGGGAAATCTCACACTTGAAGTAAAGTAAAGGAAGCTCATCTAGCGTCCATGTTTTTGAAATCAGCCTTAACACATTTGTAAGGTTTATTCACTACATGTGCTCCCAATCTATCTTGGTTTGGGGTTATGCTTGTTACAGACATGAGGAAAAGACATTGTAAGAATGAAAAACTTTAAAACAACATCCAAAGATGATATAGTTGCTATGCACACAATGGCATATGTCAACAGTCTAAAAAAGGCAAATGTCTCTCCACAATGGTTGTGCTTGCCATGAATATTACCATCACAATTTAGCAACAAAATTTCATCTCTTCATATAGGGCTTTAGTTCCAGTCATGAATCCTAAAACCTTCCTTATGATTGTGTGTAGATGATGACTAAGGTAGAGGATGAAGGCATCATATTCCTCGATGGAATAGGACCAACATATGCTACACTAACAATATGCCTTCAACTTGTTATTGTGAAATATGTTTCAATATAATTGTCTTGTTGTATTTCTCACTAACAAGTTTTTCAATTAGTTTTGGTTGCAGACATCATGACTCAGTGCTAGCTACATGTGTAGGCTTTTCATTAGTTGATTATGATATTCATATCCCACTTCCTCATCCATTTGCATTGGTTTCAACAAGCACCAATGTTTTGAAAGTATAATCCTCTTTGAGTTTATAAAGCATACTCTTTTGATGTGATAGCATAAGTCCTTTAATCAATCAGGTGTATGTGAAATATACCTTTTGTTTGCACCTAAACAACACTCTGCATATGTCCACAAAGATTGTAATTCAATGCTTCAACTTTTCTTTTCCATCTTTAAAGTGATTTGGAAAGTAATTTGTATCCTTAAAAGACTCTAAACATATACATCTCTCGTGTTGTTAGGTGGTAATGTCGAAAAACACAAAGTCTTCAAGTTGGATTCGCCCTACTATGGCCCCCTGGGCACCATGTTGAACCTATAGGACCCATGGGATTTTGTGTTTTTGGTAATGTGGCAGTGGTTGCTCTTTATGCACAATGTGTCCACAAATTGCATTGTGTCTTGATCATTGACTATGATGTGCACCATGGCAATGGCACTCATGATGCTTTTTGTAATGATTTCAATATCTTTTTCATGTCCACACATCAAAATATTATCATTTTCCTTGTGTTCTTTGCTTCAATAGACTATTGTACATGTTTGTCTATCCTTTTTTTAAAACAATTATTTGTCAATGGTAGAGCGAAGCAACACAGAGCCCAAATGTTATTTATACTTATGATAGATTTGAAAAAGGTGAAATAATTAGTAATGATAAACATGTGGTCTTTTTTGGGTGGTTGAACATTTCAATTTGGAATGACAAGTGAAGTTGAAATAAAATTAATCTATTTAAAACACATGTTATTTTGTGCATTTGTGATAAATTTCATTATTTTTGTGTTGTATGGCCTTGTGATAGTGTTTGAGTCCATCAAAATCAAAGTTGTACAAATAAGGTTGTTAAAAGAATAAAATCATTTTCAAAATATGAAGTTTTGTAATTTTAGTAGCCATTGGACTTCCAATATAGTAAGTTTAAAAAGTTGTAGGTTAATGTGATTGAGGATAGTGACCCTTTGAGAAGGTCATTGAAGATTTGGTAGGGGTACCATCCAACCATTCTATTCATCATTGCATGTAACAAACCCATTTTGATAGCCTTTCAAGGAGGTCAACATTGCTTTTTGCCAAAGTATTTAAACCTTCAATTTCAAAGTTTAATATCTCTCCTTTTTGTGATAGCTTATACATTTTAAAGATTTTTTTCCCCCTTTATTAAGAATAGGAATTGTTTATAATACTTATTTTTATTCTCTTGTTGCTAAATTGAATTCTTTTTTTCTTGACCAATACATTAATTATGATTTTTACAATTTTTTTGGTCTAATTTTTGAATGTTGTAGATTCCTGTTTGAAAAGTTTTGTAATAGTTGAAAAAGGAAATATTTAGATCTTTAGGATATGTGAGCATGTTTTATTGCCTACCAAAATCATTCAATAGAAGCCTATTCAACTATAGGTTGCAAACCTTTTGTTTGGAGTTATGGAATCTTAAGCGTTTTGAATTTTCTTTGATATTTATTTGTAGAATTTGTTTCAACCTATCACCTCATAACCATTCAATAATTTTCCCATTTGATAATGCACCAATTCATTGAAACTTCATTTTACCAACATTTACATCCCACTTAAGCATTTCTGAATGACCTTGCCAAAGGTATCATTTTTTTCAAAAATAAAATGTTGATTTTGTTTTTAAAATATTGTCTTAAAAAATGTATGTAATATTATATAAATTTGTTAGGTTGTTAATAATTACATTGTTAGATGTGTTGTTATTGCCCCAAGCTAATGGATGGGCATGTTTAGATTTTGGATGCACCCATCCAATTGATGGGTTGTTTTGAAGTCTACCCATTTAATTGTTGGGTAATTGATTTAATCATGCTTCTATTATATTATTATTTTTGGGTTTTCACTTGTGTTTTTGTATCATGAGGTTTCATATCACTATGAAATGTAAAACAATTTCATATGACTAATTTTAAAAAATAAATTTGTTTCATAAACATACAAATAATTAACTTTAATTCATTTAAATATTATTAAAATGAAAGTTTTAAAAAATCAATTTGAAAGATTATGCAAGACTTGATTAAAATTAAAAACACATCAATTTAAAAATAAATTAATAATTTAACATTTTTTTTGAGATATAAATGTTTTAAAATTATTTTGATGTTATTTTAAAAACTTCCTAAAAAGGCTTTGATGAAATTTTAATTAAAAAATAATGAAATTAATTTTTAATTGATTAATTCTTTTGTATTTTTGTTGCCTTTTATGTTATAAAAATTTATTTTTACCCTAAAATAGTATACATGCATGTGTGATTTTAGGTTTTACCAAACATGTATGGGGCAAACACAACTAGTTTATTGTGTAATAAACCAAATTATGACATGTAAAAAAATAAATTTCAAAACAACAAAGGTGAAACAAAAGACCAAATATGGCAAAGTCAAATTTCAATATTTTAAATATGTGATGCATCTTATTTTGAAAACCATAATTGTGCATAAATATAAGTTGAAGTTTAGTTTATATCAAGTCACAACATGTTATTTATGTTACATTTTAGTGATAATGATTTATGTATGTTGCTTGTTATAACAAAAATTAATGACACTATATGAAAATGAGGTAACGTGAATTTAACTTGCTTGCTTGGGTGACTATTTAGTCTTGAATATTCCAAGAATATCCTTAAAATATTTGGTTTGAAAGTTGGAAAAACTCGAATCCAACCTAGGAAGATGTTATAATATAATATTATGTAAATATGTGTTTAAAGAACCCACCTCAAAATATTTCATGGGATAAAAAATCTTCCCATAAATATGAGTCTTAACAATTTTGAAAAACACTAATTGTAGTGCTTTTGGATGATTTGCAACATTCATACAAATTTTGAAATCAAACCATGAAAAAATAAGCATTGGTTACAATTGTTTTAGTTCTTGTAAACGTGATTACGCCCCACCTCAATTGCAAAATAATTTTATTTAGGTTGAAAGTTTGGACATCCAAATGATTTTCCTAGATTGCAAGCCATCTACACAATATTGAATTGAAATCACATGTGATCGCATATCACATAATGATAGTTTTCAAAAGTAGATAAGTTGGACCAAGGAAAATGTGGCAAGTGATCAAAATATAAGATGAAATTTAATTTCAATATTCCAACTATTTTAATGCCTCTTGTTTTGAAAACCACCATTATGTGTAGGTTGTTGTTTAAACTATACCCAATTACAAACATTGTGATTTGGGAAGTGTATTTCAATTATAAGCTGATTATGGCAATTTATGTATATTGCATTTGCTAGTGAAATTAGTTGCATTCTAGTTGTAGAATAATCTTGCTTAAGGTGAAAATACAAACATCCATATATCTTTTGGACTACAAAGTTACCTATATGTTGTTGACCTCATTTCACATATTACATTGAATATTAAATATTGAAAGATTTCAAAAGCAAACAAGGTGCAATTGAAAAAATGTGACTTGTTAAATCTCAACAAAATAAAAGAAAAATATGACTTGTTCAATATCAACAAAATTAAAGAAAAGATATCTCACAAAATGAAAATGTAATCTACGTGTTCTAAATCACAATATTTGATTGTTGGTTCATCATCTTTGTGATGACCTTTTGTGTGGGAAGAAGAATTTTTTTGCCATAAATATTTTATGGATTATGGATTTATAGTCAAACTATATATCAATAAGAACAAACATATTTCAAAAACACTTTTGTAATGTATTTTCCAACCTTGAATGTTAATGCATATAATTTCAAATCAATTTCGTGTTGTTTATCAATAGTGATGGAATGCACTTTTTCATTATGTATTATAATTTGAACAACTATAATGTGTGTGTAAGGTCTATTGGACATGATGGCCAGGAATGGTGATATGGCATCACAATACCTACAAAGTTATTAAAAAATATCATTATATTTTCACATAAGTTGCATTCCACATACATTATATATTCATGTTGTTATAAGTTACAAGATAGTACCATTGCCAAATCCTTAGTTGTTAAAAAGTTCCAAAATCTATTTCAAATTGATATTTTTAGTCATAAAGTGCTAGTTTGTTAATTGCGTAATAATAATTTCCAACCACAAATAGTTGCAAGTTAGTATCATAAATTGTTTTAAAATTTATTATCCAATTGTATTATAGTTTTAACATTTCATCCATAATGTTGATGAACAATGATCCATGTAAATGTAAGTGCCACAACATGGTATGTGATCCACATAAGTGCCATGGTGGCATTGACCAAAAATTTCCCACCAATTCAACATGGCAATAAAATTTTAAACTAATTGGACACTTAGTTGTAATTGAGTTACAAAGTTTTGGTTTTGTTGGACTCCACATGGCATTATCTATTATGTTATGTCGTGTTCATTGCAATTAATACAACTTGTTTGATATCTTGCATTGAAAAATAAGTTTAGATTCAAGTGTTCAAGGCAAATCCATCCTTGGGTGGAACCACTAGGAATGTCACCCCCAAAATTTTGAAACCCATAGTCAAACATCAAAGCAATATAGGATTCACTTAAGGAAAGATTTTCATTTCAAATTTTATATCAAAAGATTATGCAAGTCATGTAGTATTTGAAACTTCAATTATAATTAAAATAAAATTAGTTTTAATATTCCAAATGAGAGGTCAAAGATTTTTTTTTAGGAAAATAGTGTTTAGGGTTCTTTTGTTTAGGAGCATAAAAGGAAAATTTTCCCACCTTTATAATGTTTTTAATTTTTAAGGAGGTTTCAAATAATATTTTTAAAAAATTGTTTAATAGATAATGGATGGAGACAATCACAATGTTGGAACAATTTTCAAAAGTTAGGAGTAGGTCTTGATGGACCATTGCATTCATGTGTACAAATTTATAATAATTTTCATTATTTCAATCAACAATTTGGCCATATCTTAATGATCATAGTTGATAAACAATTTTTTTTTTTACAATGGTGCAATTTGACATTTAATGTTAGGGGGTCAAGAATCTCAATAACATATGTTAGAAACATTTTAAAAACACAAATCTCCTAATTATATAGCCTATGTAAGTTTACAATTTTTGCATAGTGTAAACATAGGTGAGGAACACAAAGCCCATACGATGCAAGTCAATAGAAAAATCACAATTTAAAAAGATTAATTTTTTATAATTAAATTAAATTGGGTCCCATCTTTCCTTGAGTTTTGGTGAGGTGGTTCCTAATGATACCACCCAAGGATGGGTTTGCCTTTCATTACAACTAGAAATTTAATTACAAGCCTAATTGTAAAACTTTGGTTTTTTTGTCTAATGAGGTTATTAACAATGCACTTCAAAATATCTAAAAACAAAAGCAAATCAATGAAGTGTCCATGCTTTGCTCATATGAGATGTTGGACCTTCTTTGGAAAAAGATGTTACATCATAAAACTATAAAAAAAACACTATAGACCAACCCTAGAGATCTACAAGCGACATAAAATGAATAGGGACATTGACATCCTTCATGAAATGAATGATGATTCTTACCCTCAAGCCAAGGAGTTCATTCAACCAAGAATTTTGCCCCCTTTGTTGAATAAGTTTTCTTTTGTTGATCTGCCCCATTAGGGCCCCTCATGAAACACAATTTTAGGAATTGGTTTTCCACAATTTTTTTTTGCTCCTCCCTTCTCTAATCTCAACGACATAATTTTGTATGCCTTTAGTTAAGTGTTGTCAAATTTTTGTAGCTTTTTTTTAGGCTTTGGGATTCCTTGACTTTGTGTTGTGTTAAACATTGTTTGGTTTGCAACCTTGGGCTATATTTCTAGCTAGTTACTATTGGGCAAGCCTTTGCCATGAAATCATAAGTTCAAATTTCCATAGAGGACATACTATTGTACAATCAAATGCATATTTACATTTTGAAAATACAAATTCGATTGATTAATTTTGTTACAAAATTCAAACATGCAAATGCACATGTGTACAAACCATGTATCTCACTTCAACAATAGCATTGGTCTTGTTTCAATTGCGGTTCATGTTTCCAATTGCAAATTCATTACAAAACGAGTGAAATGTTGAGTGATAATATGACAATTTGATACATTCAATTTAAGTTACAAATGCATGTTTGATCATGAAGTTCCTACATTCACCCACATTTTCTCTTAAACACAACACAAAATGATCGTCTTTATGTTGGATAACACCCTTGGAACAAGGGGTTCCTGAAGTAAGGACCCCTCAGCTCCGCATTGAGCAAGCCCTTGTCTTTCAAGAGTGCCCCACTCCTTGAACACCACCCTACACATACTTGTGGGTGAGATTAATACTCTGTGTAAGTGTGTAGTTTCCTTCTTATATTTAGGCTTACACAGCTACCATAGATACACACAACAATGGATTAGACTTGCAACCCCCTTGAATGGACAAGAAGGCTTCAACATTGAGATCACTGGACACCCTTCCACAAACACAATAATGGAGGGTTTTTTTAGTGTCCAACCAGAGGTTTTTTGACCCGTCCAATGAAAGAGAAGCCGATCGAGAGAGATGAGGGTCATTGAATGATCTTTCTTCAATGATCTTTCTTCAACAAAGGGGGCTTGAAAGAAGAGTAGGGCACCAGGCACCTTCCAGTCTCTACAATTTTGGACTAGCAATCAGTGCTAACTGGCTAGAGTGCACAGGTCATTGTGAGTAGCTGAGGCATGTGAGCACCAAGACTTATTGGTGATAGATAACCAGTGTGCACTTGAGCCAGTTACTGGACATAACCCATCGTATGTATATACGAGCAGCAAGTTTGTGTGCTGTGGGACACAGAAGAACATGAGTTATGAGGTTCAGCCAATGAGGAACATGAGTTATGAGGTTCAGCCAATGAGGAACATGCAAAAAAAGAATTAGAGAGGTACCAAAATGTTAGAAGGCAGCAGAATATGTCATATAATATAACTGGGGAACTCTCATCCAATCCACATGTTTCCATGTTAGCAAGAGAGTGTTCAGGATCAGTTATGGGTTTGTGTTGTAGTTGTGCCTTCCTTTGTGCAAGGGGACACCACAAGTGTTGGGGAGGGTATTTAATTTTATTTATACCTGCTGGTTTTGTTTATTTGAAATCTCAGAACAGAGAACCGCCGGTTCTGGTTATTTCAGAAACCTCAAAGACTTGGTAGTTCTCATGAACAAACTTGCAAAAGACTCTATGGTTTTGTGGGTGATTAAGAACCATGGTTATATCTCAGAACTGATTATTTGAGAACAGCAATTATGGATCCTAAACCCTAATACCCTTACAACACTGACCCAGATCCCAAAATGCCATTTTGGGTTGTAGGTCCCTCTACTGCCCTCCTGCAACAGAAAAAAATTGTCGAACAGCCTAGTTTGGCCCCCTAGCGCTCCCCATGTTAATTTGGCTTCTGATTTTTGTGGATATTTTTTGATTTTTTGGAAATTTTTTGAAATTTTCTTTGATTCAAATTTTCTCAGAAATTTTTTTGGGGGTGAAATCAGGAATTATTTTTATAAAAAAATGGATCTATGATTTATTTCTCTTCTTTTTTTGTCACGCCACATCATGAAGTACCAGGGACCAAAATGAGCCACCAGGGGCCCATTCCTTGACCACAAGAGTAAGGGCTGAGGTGAACAATGCCCACATTGGTACCTTCAGCTTCTTGATTAAGGCCTCTTGGTGTTATATTTCAGCTTGGAAATGTTAAATTTGGATTTAAAGACTGTGGTTTAGATCAGTGTTGGCCAGTTATTCCTTGGGTGATCACACATGTTATCACTATCAAAAAATTAAGTGTCAATTAGGTTATCAGAAAATTTAGGGTAATAATCATCAATTAACTTGTCACTTACACACTGGTTATAGGGGTTTTTAATAATTTTCCTGCTTTTTAAATGTTTATATTTATATTTAAACTTGATAACCTACCTCAATAATAACCGGGTCATCTAGATAAATTATTAGATTTTTGGAAGTTCAATATCAGGTGAGTATTCTCTTTTAACTGTGAAGAAGGGTTCAACCCAAGTATTGAATTGGCTTGAAATTGCTCCTTGAGATTTTGGACCTTTTGGGGTCCTTTTAAAGTGGCCCTTATTATAAGCACACTAACAACAGAACAAACAGCTTCTAAAGATCATCCCAGATTGAGAGCACATGAATGTAAGGTCAAGGAATCAGGATGTGTTGAATTTGGAGGTTATGGCCATTTAGTAAGTACCCAAATGTATTGTACCATGAATTCACCCACAGTAGTTTATGCCTCCACATAAATTGCACCCTTAAACTTTTAGAGCATTTAATATGTCCTAGCGTATTGTATTGTTCTCACATTGAGACAAAGTGTTTTTGGTAGGAATTTTGGTTTGTAGCCAAAGTGGCTATCATCCATAGGAAATGAAATCTAGCCCAAAAAAAATGGTAATCATCCTTAGAAGGATTTAGCCACATATGGCTATAAACCATAT